>MDSZ01075702.1_pt1 | contig 98329 bp, 100 predicted proteins | sample 811201 | NCBI WGS metagenome assembly MDSZ01 (sample SAMN05326647, study PRJNA326480) | marine metagenome | isolation source: seawater | place: Indian Ocean: North | collected 2010
CTGGTAAATCTGCAAAAGAAGCAAAAGCCAAAAAGGCTTGGCTTTGCAGCTCATCTTCTGGCTTTTGTCTCAATAACTCAGCCTGCGCTTTAACAGCTTGCCCGGCTTTAGCCAAAGCAATAGCCCTAGCCCCCGCAGGGATAGCGCTTAAAATCTCATGATAGCGCCGCGTGAAAGTGGGCGCCTTCCAGTTAAAATCGTAATCTTGGCCTAGCGCACGTGTTGAAACCATGCCGTAAAAAGTGCGCGGATAAGTCTTTCCTTGTTCTAAAAGCGGGCTAACCTTATGCACCGAACCCGCCCTCATATGCGCGCGCGCCGCCCAATAGGCTGCAGCTGTGACCATCCAGCCTGAGGCATAAGAAGAGCTGGCAGTCAGCTCAAAATATTGAATAGAGCTTTGATAATCGCCGCGCATCCATGTCACTAAGCCGCATACCCAGCTTGCTTGCGGCGCTTTTTCGCCAGAGCGCGCACTGGCATTATAAGCCAGTTTATAAGCGGCATTGCTATCGCCGCCATAGAGCAGGCCAGCAGCAATATGACCTTTGAGAACATCACGCTCATGTGCGTCGAGCAAATCTAAAACGCGCTGAGAATTAACCATATTTATGGCCGCATTATTCTTACCTTTTCTCACCAAAGCGCGCACAGATGATTGAATTTCTCTCACGGCATTAATATCAGCTTGGCTCCGTTTACGTGAAGAATAATAGGGGCTGGCTGGGCGCATCGTCGGTTCTCTCAAGCGCGCGATCCCTTTTTGTGAATGCGCTTTACGAAGTTTGCCCGTCCCTTTTCTTTGTGCCAGCGCATAGATTTTCTTTGCGTGCGGATGATCATAATAATGTGCCATCCAATTTTGCAGCTCACTGAAGCGCGATACATATGAGCGATGCATATAACGCTGATACAGCACATGCCCTAAAATAAGAGGATTGCTAAGCTTTTTGATCAGCGCATCAGCGCCTTGAAAATCGCCTGCCTTCTGGAGCTCGAAAATTTTCTCATAATATTGAGCGTCCTCATTTGAAAGAGTCGTCTCTGCAGGCTTATTCTGTAGTGCGACAATAAAATCTGGTATGTCTGTGCTTGGCTTATAATTATAACGCTCTTGGCTAGCTTGCGCGTCTTCCGCGCTCATATCCTCTTCGCTCTCTTCGATCAAGCGTTTATCAGGGGCATCCTCTTCGCGCTGCCCAGAGCTTACATCCGAACTTGTATCGGAAAAAAAATTACCGATTTTACTAATGATCGAGGCTTGAGCGTTTTCAAAGCTGGGCTTCGGTGAGGGCATGGGCGCTGGTGTTTGCGCGTGTGAAAAATGGCTATAGCTAAAGCTTGCGCTAAATAAGAGCGCAAAAACAAAAGCTCTCGCCTGACTGCGAGGCCTGATATTTTTCTTAAAATGTTCAACCATGATTAGCTATTATTTTATAACAAAGCCCGCGCGATGTCTACGTCTAACAGCTTGAAATTATGAAGTTAATTTTTCTTTGAGGCTCAGCATATCTTGCCATACAGCGCGTTTTTGCGCCGGTGTGCTTAAAAGATCGGCTGGATGATATGTTACAATCGTAGAGATAGGGCTGGCCTTTTCACGTAAAGCTTGCGTATGCGGCATATAGTCATGCCATTTTTTACGCAATTTTGAAAAACTCATCTCACCACCTAAAAGAGCTTTCGCACTTATGCTCCCGCAAAGGATAAGGATATCAGGCGCAATAAGCTGAATATGGCGCTCGATAAAAGGCAAGCTCAGCTCTATTTCTGCAGGTGTAGGGCTACGGCTTCCCGGTGGGCGCCAGTTCAAAACATTGCTGAGATAAACGCTTTGCTGTACATCTTCATTCTGTCTGCCAAGATCTATACTGGCGAGAATTTTATCGAGTAAAGCGCCGCAATCACCAGCAAATATTTGTGCTGAGCGCTCATCATCAGCACTTGGCGCATCACCAATAAGCATGATTTTAGCATCTGTTCGTCCATCGCCTAAAAGCATATGGCTGGCTGTTTTTTTCAAAGACAAACCTTCAAATTCTTTTAAAGCCTGCGCTAGCTCCTCTAGGCTCTGCGCATTTTGAGCCACCTCTACAGCCTTTAAATAATGTTCAGATTTTCCAACAGGTGAGATGCTTTGTGTTTGCGTATGGGTATTAAGCGGCGGTGAAACGCGCTTAGCTTGCTCTGCCAAAGACAACCCGCCTTCTGAGAGATCGAGATCAGGGATCGGTGGCATATTCGCACGTTTGGGAGCTGGAGCACTCGCCTGTGAAGGGTTTTGGTTTCGCGCCGCGCCAGCGCCCATATGTGAGCCAATAGCAACAGTTTCAGGCGGCGAAGCAATGTTGTGCTGAAGCGCCGTATGATCAAGTGCCTCATCTAAAAGTGCCTCATCAACTCCATGCTCTAGATAGAATTGTAGGGCTGCCAAATCGGCACTATATTGTAAGGCTTCTATACTCATAAGCTGCACAGTAAAACGCCATAAAATAAGAGTCGAGACGAAAAGACTTTACATCTGAGAAAAAGAGAGTATAACTCACCTGCAAATTCCGCCACCCTAACATAAAGACACATAGAAAGCCGGAGATTTGCATTATGGCCATTATTAAAGCCCCCTCAAAAATTCGCGAAGCCCTCACATTTGATGACGTGCTTCTAGTACCAGGCGCTTCAGAAGTCCAGCCTATGGATGTGAGCACAGCCACACGCCTAACAGATGTTATTACACTGAATATTCCAATTCTTTCCGCCGCAATGGATACTGTTACAGAAGATGGTATGGCTATTGCGATGGCACAAAATGGTGGCCTGGGTATTATCCACCGTAACATGGAAATTGAAGAGCAAGCCGCTATGGTGCGCAAAGTGAAACGCTTTGAAAGCGGTATGGTTTTAGACCCGATCACAATCACACCGAACGCAACGCTCTCTGATGCACTAGAGCTAATGGATAAATATAAGATCTCTGGTATTCCAGTGACCGAAACATCGGGCAAGCTTGTCGGTATTCTGACAAACCGCGATGTGCGTTTTGCTGAAAACCCATCACAGCCAATTCGTGAGCTTATGACATCTGAAAATCTAGTCACACTAGAAGCAGGCGCAACGAAAGAAGAAGCGAAAAAACTTCTTCACGCAAACCGTATTGAAAAGCTTTTGATCGTTGATAAAGACGGTAAATGTACTGGCTTGATGACAGTGAAAGACATCGAAAAATCAACACTCTTCCCGAATGCCACAAAAGACGAGCATTCACGCCTTCGCTGCGGCGCAGCTGTTGGGACAGGAGATAAAAACGGCGTACAGCGCGCTCATGCTTTAGCAAAAGCAGGGCTTGATCTTGTCTGTGTTGATACAGCGCATGGTCACTCAAAAGCCGTTCTAGACACTGTAGCGCAAATCAGAAAAGAAAACCCTGATCTGCAGATCATGGCTGGTAACGTTGCCACAGGTGATGCAGCATTAGCGCTGATTAAAGCAGGGGCAAATGCCATTAAAGTGGGTATCGGCCCAGGTTCAATCTGTACAACACGCGTTGTCGCAGGTGTCGGCGTACCGCAGCTCACCGCTGTAATGGATGTGGCGTCAGCAGCATCTAAAAAGAACATTCCAGTGATTGCTGATGGCGGCATTAAATATTCCGGTGACTTCGCAAAAGCGATTGCCGCTGGCGCAGATGCTGCGATGATGGGCGGCGTTTTTGCCGGTACAGATGAAGCGCCGGGTGAAGTTATCCTCTATCAAGGCCGTTCATATAAATCATATCGCGGTATGGGCTCAGTGGGCGCAATGGTGAAAGGCTCTGCTGATCGTTATTTCCAAGGCGCTGTGAACCAATCGAACAAGCTTGTCCCTGAAGGGATTGAAGGTCGCGTACCTTATAAAGGTCCAATCGGTAATGTGGTTCACCAAATGGTTGGTGGTCTGCGTGCATCTATGGGCTATACAGGCGCAGCGAATATCAAAGAGATGAAAGATAAGTCTGAATTTATTCGCATGACAGGCGCGGGCTTTAAAGAATCTCATGTTCATGATGTCACCATCACAAGAGAAGCACCAAACTACCGCACAGAGCGATAGTATAAGTAAGCACTATTAAGAATATAATTAACCGCATGTGTTATTTGAAAGCGCATGCGGTTTTTTTCTTACCAACGTATGAATCCACTTGAAAAATCAAAATTTTGTACCATACTGATTTCACCCGTAATGGGTTGATTTCCATATGGAAAATAACTTTAAAGGACTTAAAAAATGAAAAAATTATTCGCAATCGCACTTGCAGCAGTTCTTGTTGCACCAATGACTATCTCAACAGCAATGGCTGATCACCACATGGAAGCTGAAGCAGCAGCTGATGCTATGGAAGAGCACGCAGAAGATGCAGCTGAGCACATGGAAGATGCAGCTGAGCATGCAGAAGATGCAGCTGAGCACATGGAAGACCATGCTGAAGAGCATATGGAAGAGCACCATGAAGAAGAAGCGCATCACTAATTGATCCGCCTTTGAAATTAAAGAACCTGACCTAAGCGTGATGCGGGTCAGGTTTTTTTATCTTCCCTTTTTGCGCGCAACGCTATACAACCCCCTCATGAAACCAGCAAGTCGTATCGAAAGCACTATTGAAATCTTGGAAAAAATCGCCGAGCAAACCCGCGTCCCTATGGATAGCGTGGTCGGAGATTATATGCGTAATCGCCGCTATATCGGCTCAAAAGACCGTAGTGAAATCGCCGAGCGTGTTTATAACATTGCCCGCGCCCGTGCGCGCTTAAATTGGTGGCTAGAGCAGCAAAAACAAGCGCTCTCCCCGCGCAATATCACTCTCGCTTGGCTTATCCTTGGTGAAAACTTAGATGAAAAGCGTGTGAATGATTTATTTGATGGCTCTAAATACGCACCGGCAGCATTAAATGAGCAAGAAAAAAGCTTTGCAAACGCCCTGTTAGGCCAAAGCTTAAATAGCGATGAAATGAGCGCCGCCGTGCGCGTAGAATGCCCGCCAGAACATGAAGAAGCGCTCAGCGCCCTCTATGGGGAAGATTTCGAAAAAGAGCTCAGCGCGATGCTGGAAAGCGCTACACTGGATCTTCGCGTTAATCTGTTTCAAATTACCCGTGAAAATGCGGCTGGGTCTCTTGCGAAAGACGGCATAGAAACCGAACCGACACCTTTGTCACCTTGGGGGCTTCGTTGCACCGATAAAGCCTATCTTTCTAAAGCCAAAGCCATGAATAAGGGCTGGGTTGAGATCCAAGATGAAGGCTCGCAAATGATTGCTTATCTTTGCGGCGCGAAACCGGGCATGCAAGTGCTTGATTTTTGTGCAGGGGGCGGCGGTAAAACGCTCGCTCTTGCCAGCGCGATGCAGCGTAAAGGTCGTATCGTTGCTATGGATAACAACACCAAGCGCCTAGAGCGCGGACGCCGCCGCTATAAAAAAGCGGGCATCGCTGACATCGTCGAGCTACGCTCTTTAGAAGAAGAGCAGCACCGTAAATGGCTGCGCCGTCAAAAAGAAAAATTCGACATCGTGCTCACGGATGTTCCATGTTCAGGCACAGGCACATGGCGCCGTAACCCGGATATGCGCTGGGCGAATTATGGCCCATCTTTGACTGAGCTCATCGAAGTACAGGCCGAGATTTTAGAAAAAGCCGCTAAGAATGTAAAACCGGGCGGTAAGCTCGTTTATGCGACATGCTCGCTCTTGCGCGCGGAAAATGAAAACCAAATCGAAAGCTTCTTGGCTAATCACCCTGAGTTTGAGCTTCAACCTGTGCCCGAAGAGCTTGGCAGCCCTTATATGCGCCTTAGCCCATATCGTCACAATACGGATGGATTTTTCGCAGCAATCTTGGTAAAAAAGAACGAAGAATAATATAGGCTTTTATATGTGCCGCGCAGCTTATGCTGCATAAAAATAAAGAAGGAAACGTCATGTCATTATCCGTAGAACAAGCCACGCAGGCCGTTTATGAATCATTAGAAGCTAATAATCTCGATATTGATTTTCACATTGCTAACCTCAAAGAGGCGATGACGAGCGAGGGCGTGAAAGAAGCTAAATTCGCTCCTGAAAAACTAGCGCAAAATAACCGCGCTGGCCGCAAAATGATGCAAAGCTATTTCAAAAAACGCGGCGTGAAAGTTGTTTTTGAAGATTAAGACACGAAAATAAAAAGCGGCTCTATAATGGATTCGCTTTTTTATCACCTAAAGTGTTCACCTTTTGTTCTTGACTCTGACCTAAGACTCAGGCAAGAGTCGTTTTATGAGCATTGATACAAATTTTACACCTATAAAAACTCTCAACTGGCTGTTTTTTGATCTCAACAGCTTCTTCGCGAGCGTGGAGCAACAAGACCAGCCCCATTTGCGCGGCAAGCCTGTCGCCGTTGTTCCAATGATGACCGATAGCACCTGCGCCATTGCCGCCAGCTATGAAGCTAAAGCCTATGGCATAAAAACGGGCACAAAAATTTTCGATGCGAAAAAGCTCTGCCCGGATCTTATTTGCGTGCTCGCCCGCCATGATAAATATGTTCATTATCACGAGCGCATTATGGCCGAGGTTGAACGTCATATTCATATCGATAAAATATGCTCGATTGACGAAGCCGCGTGCCAGCTTTTAGGGCCAGAGCGCGAGATTGATAACGCGCTTAAAATTGCCGCTTCAATTAAGCGCGGATTACTAGAAAATCTCGGCACGCATATACGCTGCTCGATCGGCATAGCGCCAAATGCATTTCTGGCGAAAATCGCAACGGATATGCAAAAGCCTGATGGCTTAGTGGTGCTGCGGCCTCAGCGCTATAAGGCGGCGATATGCGCGCTGAATTTAAGCGATCTCACCGGCATAGGGCGCAATATGGAAGCGCGGCTCAATGCTGCAGGGATTTATACAATCGAGCAGCTTTGGAATCTAAGCCCGAAACATGCGCGTAAAATCTGGGGCAGTGTAGCCGGCGAACGTTTTTGGTATAAGCTGCATGGCTATGAAGTCCCGGATAAGGAAACCCAGAAAAGCGTTGTCGGTCATTCCCGCGTTTTAGAACCACAGCACCGCCCGCCTGAACACGCCTATAACATGGCGCGGCAATTAACCCTCAAAGCGGCAAGCCGTTTGCGTAGCTATAATCTTTATGCGCGTAGATATAATCTCTCGGTGCGCACGATTGAGGGGCGCCGCTGGGCGGGAGAGATGCGTTTTACAGAGGCGCAGGATAATTTCGCTTTTTTAAATGCGCTACAAACATTATGGGCAGATATGCTGCGTGCAGCAGCGCCTCAAAAATTGAAAAAAATATCCGTCAATATCTATGATCTGCACCAGCCCCAAGATGTGACGCTCGATCTCTTTGCTCAGCTAGGGGAAAAAACAAACGCCGAGCAAAAGAAAAAAGATGAGCGCTTAAGCGGTGTGATGGACCAGCTCGCGAAAAAATATGGACGCGGCGCGGTGCAGCTCGGCACATGCCCGAAAAGCGATGCGGGCTATGTCGGAACGAAAATCGCTTTCACCCGCGTGCCGAGCTTAGAGGAGTTTGAAAATTAATTTGCCTTTATCGCCCCTAACGCTAAGTGATTAAGATAATCAAATTATAATGGGGCTTTTAAATGTTACGTCTGGCTATTTTACTTACAGCGATTATCGCAGTGTTCATGAGTTTTTCTGCCGGCGCGCAGGACACAACATCACAAGCCGCACCAAGCTATCAAAATCTACGTTATGATGAAGAGCTTAGTACATATGAATATCCATACCCCGTAAAACTCTATCGCTTCCGCTCACAAGGCGAAGATTTGAAAATGGCTTATATGTATCTCCCAGCCAAAGATCAGGGCAAGCCCGTTATCACTTTGCTGCATGGAAAAAATTTCAATGCCGCCTATTGGAAAAGCACAGCTGAGTATTTGCAAAGCCAAGGCTATGGCGTTTTAATGCCTGATCAAATCGGCTTTGGTAAATCCTCCAAAGAAGATGAGTATCAATATAGCTTTGCGGCTCTAGCCGCTAATACTAAAAATCTACAAGCAAGCTTAGGATTAGAAAAAACAATTCTTGTCGGTCATTCTATGGGCGGAATGCTCGCCTCTCGTTTTGCACTTCTTTATCCTGAAGCCGTCGAAAAACTCATTCTTTTAAATCCCATCGGTTTAGAGAATTATCTACAATTCGTAGAATATAAAGATGTCGATTTTTTCTATGAAAACGAGCGAGCAAAAACACCTGAAAAACTCATCGCTTACCAAAAGAAGAATTACTATGACGGGGCGTGGAGCGCTGAATATGAAGCGCTCGCTTACCCTTTGATCGGACAAATTCAAGGCGAGGATTGGGATGATGTTGCGAAAGTCAATGCGCTGACATTTGATATGATTTTCACCCAACCCGTGATAGAAGAATTTAAAGATTTTAAAGTGCCGGTGAGCCTGATTATCGGTACGCGCGATCGCACAGGCCCAGGCCGTGGCTGGATGAAAGAAGGCGTGGAGTATGAGCTTGGCCGTTATGATCAGCTAGGCGCACACATTAAAGCGCGCAACGAAGCGATTAATGTGATCGAGCTTGAGGGGCTAGGCCACATGCCGCAAATCGAGGATTTCGATCGCTTTAAGGCGGCCTTTGAGACAGCGCTTAATCAGTGACAAAAGCGCATTAAGCCGTTATAAGACGGCTCTATGTATACGCGCCCAACAAAACCCAAAGCTTTTAGCTATGCGCCGCCCAGCGAGCCGCTAAAAATTTTGCATGAAGATGACGCGCTACTCGTATTCTCTAAGCCTTCCGGTCTGCTAAGCGTACCGGGAAGAGCAGAAGATCACGCTGATTGTCTACAAGCGCGTGCCGCTGCTCTTTATCCTGAAAGCTTGCTCGTGCATCGCCTTGATTTGGAAACATCGGGCATTTTCATTATGGCACGAACAAAAGAAGCCCAAAGCCATCTCGGTAAGCAATTTGAACGCCGCAAAACTGCAAAGACATATATTGCGCGCATTTGGGGTGATGTTGAAGGCGAGGAGGGCTTAATTGATCTCCCACTGAGATGTGATTGGGAAAACCGTCCTATGCAAATGGTCTGTTATGAGCATGGCCGTCCTTCGCAAACGCATTGGACAGTGCTTGCGCGTGAAACACTGCCGGATGGAAGCCCCGTAACGCGGCTCGAGCTTAACCCTATAACAGGGCGCTCACACCAATTACGCGTACATCTGTTAGAGCTAGGCAATAAAGAGCAAGGCGGACATCCGATTTTGGGCGATGATTTTTACGCGCATGAACGCGCCCATAAAGCCGCACCACGCTTGCAGCTCCACGCTGAAAAACTCACCATTCATCACCCTAATGGCGGAGAGCGCATAAGCTTTATCGATCCATGCCCATTTTAGGGCTGTGCTTTGTAAGGACTTGTACTATATTCATAACATGATCAAAAAAGCCTTACAGAGCCGTCCCTTTCTCATTTTTGAATTTCTAACGCTCTGTATCGCGTTGCCCTCTTATATTATTTTCACAACCTCAGCCGCCTTTATGTTCGCCTTTTTGTGGGGCGCAACGCTTTATACATTTATCATTTATAGGCTTTGTTATTATAAAGGCTGGGATGATTTGTGGCGCTGGGATAAGGTGAGCTTTAAAACAATGAAGCCACTTTTATTGCGTTTTACAATCGCAGTACTGGCCATGATTGCTTTTGCGCTGTGGTATGATCCTGATAGGCTTTTTTATATCGTAAAAAATCGCCCAGAGATGATTCCATTTTTGATGGTGCTATATCCATTAATCTCGGCTTTACCGCAAGAATTTATCTTTTGTAGCTTCTTTTTCCGTCGCTATGAGCCATTCTTCGGCAAAGCCAAGCTCATGATTATCGCCAGCGCTATTATCTTTGCCTATGCGCATGTCCTCTATATTAACCCTATCGCCCCAACATTAAGCTTTATCGGCGGCTTGATCTTCGCATATGACTACGCCAAGCATAAATCCCTCGCATTAGTGACTATAGAGCATGGCTTATACGGCAATGCGCTCTTTCTCATAGGCTTGGGCTGGTATTTCTATTCAGGCAGCGTCGGCGCGGGCTAAATAGAAGATTAATAACTATGATTTTAAGCTGATTCCTGATCACGGATGAAAGTGAAGTTCGTCTCATCAGAAGCTTCAGGCACGTACGCATAGCCATCCAGATCAAATCCCTTCAAACCTTCAGGCTCTTCTATTTTGTTTTGAATCATATAGCGTGCCATCGAGCCGCGTGCACGCTTTGCGAAGAGGCCGATCACTTTTGGCGTGCCGCCCTTCATTTCTTTGAAATGACAGGTAATAAACGCACCTTCTACAGCTTTTGGCTGAATAACTTTATTATATTCATTGCTCGCTAAGTTAATCACAGCGCGGTTTTTATGCCCTTTACTGGCCTCATTACAAAGCGCGCTTACATCGCCGCCCCAAAAATCATAAAGATCTTCGCCTTTATCATTAGCCAGCTTCGTTCCCATCTCAAGGCGGTAGGGCTGCATTAGATCTTTAGGGCGAAGCGCACCATAAAGGCCAGAGAGCATAAGTAAATGATCCTGCGCGTACGTTATGTCTTCTTCACTTAAACTCTCTGCATCAAGCCCAACGTACGTGTCACCTTTAAATACGTACAGTGCGGGTTTTGCATTCTCATTTGTAAAAGGCGTCTCAAAACGCTGATAACGATCATAGTTTAGCTGTGCTAGGTTATCCGACAGGCTCATCAGTGATTTGATCTCTGTGACAGTTTTCGCCTTTAAAATGGCCGCTAAATCAGCTGTGCGCTCCAAAAGCGCCGGCTCAGCGCAGCCTTCAAGGCTTTTCGCTTTTTCAAAATCTAGCTTTTTTGCAGGGGAAACAATCGCCAGCATATCTCTTCATCCTCATTTGATCTTTTAACCTGATCAAGAGTAATGCCCGCAAGCCAGCGCTTCAAGCCTATTTTACCGATAATTGACAGCGAAAAAATCTATGCCAGCTTTAGCCCAGCATTGGACGTGAGGCGATAATATGGCTGGTGCAGTGTAGCGCGCCGTCCCCTTTAATCATCTGGCCGTAAGGGATGACCTCTATATCATAACCAATTTCATTTAGGCGATTTGTTAAATTCTTGCTTATAGGTTTAATAGGGTGGCCAAATTCAGGCATAAAAATCTGTTTGCCAACAACTTGCATATTAGTAGCAAAGTTGTTTAAGGCATCATTTTCATCAATCTCTATCAAATATTCGCCATGATCCATATTATAGTTTTTAAAGGCATTTTTGATGAGAGCATCATAGGATTTATCAGTAAGGCCATCTTTATAGAGCAGAATATGTCCACTTGGTAGCGGCGCTAAGCATGTATCAATATGAAAGCAAGGCTTAACGACTTCTAGACTAATAACCTCAACACCTATGGTATTAGCAACCTCTTGGTGCGCTAATATGTGCGAGCGACCACCTTTAAGATCATTCTCATCTGGGTTAAGTGTATAGCCGGCAAAAATAAGATCGCGGTGTGTGTCATAATAGCAATCACCCGTGCCCTCAAAATTATTCTGCATTTCGTGAATATTAAGCTTAATCCCATTAAGAGGGGAGCCTTTAGAGGTAAGTGACTTTAGAGCCTTCACAAAATCATCAACCTCTGCTTGGCGAGTAGAGTTTGTGAATTTACTGGTCAAGACATGAAGCGTGTTTGTGCTCGGCTCAAGAAGCGTAAAAGCAGGGTCGGCTGTATAGACCTGATCAATTTGCCCTTCACGTGGTGCTATGTGAGCAAGTGTTATTCCATGTTCTTGAAGTTTGCTGTGATAATATACCGCTTCTCCGACAGCTTTATTACGAAATCCTGAAACATCGCGGAAATACTCATCATAAAAAAATTGAGAGGCCATATCATCTTTGGTATTTTTCAAACCATAGTTGGAAGGCACACAGACAATCGCAATCGAATGTCCTGTAGCAGCTTTAAATGCATGAGACGCGCTATTCATTTGATCCACTTAAATTCTATTTATCTTATATATGCTGATGCGCATGTATAGGACCGATGAAGGGTTACGTCAAATGAAAAAATGCTAAAAAGTAAGATTTAATGATTTTTTGCTATGTATTATAGCTTTAAGACTTAACAAAAAAGGCGCCCGGTGTGCTACTCCAGCCAAATTTTTCTAGCTTAGGCGCATCCTTACCAAAGAAATCATCAAACGCGCTGGATTCTCCAGGCCAGCGGCGATGCCCATATTCATCAAGCACAACAATCCCGCCCGGCGTCACCATGTCATAGAAATGCTCGAGCGCACATAAAGTTGGCTCATATAAATCCATATCCAAAACCAACAAACTAATGCGCTCACCGCCATGTTCTTTCTTGAATTGCGGAATTGTCTCGCTAACATCGCCTTGAACCAGCGAAATACGCTCGCCATTGGCAACAAAACTATCTTTATGATGAATATCAACCAAGCGCTTTAAAATCTCATAAAAGCCTGATGAAGAATAACCGCCCTTAAAGACTTGCTCATATTTCGGCTGGCTAGGATCGCTCTCTGCGCCTTTTGCATCTGCCGCCTCGCTCGCCTTGGATTTATCAGCCTCGTGAATATCGACAAAGCCATCAAAAGTATCAAAGCCAATCACCTTCTTCCAGCGATCACCGGGGCAAAAAATCTCAAGCAGCTTCGCGTAAAATAACAGCCCCGCCCCTTGGAAAACACCGCACTCAACAATAGATCCCGGCACATTTTGAATGCGTTTAAAGATCTCATATTGTGCTAAAACGCGGGTCAGGGTGAGTTTTTTCGCATAAATCCCCGGCGCGCCAATCAGCCAATGAAGCGGAATATCAAATTCTTTGATCAGCTCAACCATATCAGGGGTCACATTGTAACCGGTCTCGGTGAATTCTTTGTGCTTATAGTTTTTCTCTTCATCGCTGATCATGGCTTCATCCCTTTATATCGTTCACTTGCGTATGTTTTAAAAACACAGCGCACAAGACAAAATACCTTAATGCAGCCTCAATAACAATCCAGAGGATGAGGGGGTGTCTGTATAGACAGATTGTCTTGACAAAAAATAACAAAATGTTATTATATATAATAAATTACAATATATTGTTGCATATGAGGAAGAATCATGACTACAATCAATTTATCGGATGAATTGATAAATGAGGCAAAAAAATACGCGAATGTCTATTCTCGCTCTACGCCTAAACAAATTGAATATTGGGCTAAGATCGGCAAAATCGCCGAGGAAAACCCTGACCTACCTTATGAGTTTATCAAGGGCGTTTTGCTCTCTATGGATGAACCATCCGAACCATTTGATCTTTCCGAACTTGATTAAGGGGAATCCCTTATGAATTTGGAACAAAAACCACGCTTTAAAAAAGCGATCAAAAAGCTGCATCAAAATCAAAAGCAGGATTTAAAAGCCGCTATCCAAGAGATCATAAAAGACCCATCCATAGGTGCTGAGAAAAAAGGTGATCTGGCAGGGGTGAATGTCTATAAATTCAAAATGGCTAAGCAGGAAACGCTGCTGGCTTATATGGTGTCAGAAGATACCCTCACGCTTTTATACCTAGGCTCTCACGAAAATTTCTATAGAGATTTAAAGCGCTAAACGCATCATTGCGAGGAGGGCATTTACCTGACACAGGGATCTATATTTTTAAACACAGATTCACACAGATGAACACCGATAGCGACCATGAAATCTGTGTGGATCTGTCCCATCCGTGGCAAATCTAAGCCACCCTGCACGCAGCTTCAAGAATGCTGTATCGATATTTAGGATTGAGAGAGGCGATGGTTTAATTCTGTTGGTTCTAGGTATCTTTCAAACGATTTATAGAAGAGGAAACCTGTTAGTGCTCCATAAATAATATCCATTAAACCACTTAAGGATGTGAAGCTTTGTAAAAATACTTCTGTATCTTGTAATAGTATTAATTTCATGAGTACAAAATTCACCGAAGCCCCAGCGAAAACAAAAATTCTTACGTCATGAAAACCCTTTTTCAAAAGCATGAGGCATATAGGGGAGATAATAAATAAAGCTACCAAGATAAAAGCCGGAGCAAATAGAAGGAAGCCTATAAAAGTCATAGCAGCAATTGCAATAAGAGCTTCAAACACGTTCTCCAAAGGTGCTTTATCAGAACTTAACAGCACATAACTTAAATGCGCGGACGTAATTAGCGCAGCGATAAATCCCACTTTTAAAGTCGCCCAAAGAACTTCACCAAAGACTTTCCCAAACCGTATAGGATTTTTCTTTTCATCTACTCCCACTCAATCGTCCCCGGTGGCTTACTTGTGATGTCATAGCAAACGCGGTTAATGCCTTTAACCTCGTTAATAATGCGCGTAGAAACCTTGCCTAGGAACTCATGAGAGAATGGATAGAAATCAGCCGTCATCCCGTCAGTTGAGGTCACCGCACGCAAGGCACATACATACTCGTACGTGCGTGCATCGCCCATCACACCAACGGTTTTCACAGGAAGAAGTACAGCAAAAGCTTGCCAGATCTCATCATAAAGACCGGCTTTTCTGATCTCATCGAGATAGATAACATCCGCTTTACGCAAGATCTCGATCTTATCATCTGTAATCTCACCCGGAATACGAATCGCTAGACCCGGCCCAGGGAAAGGATGGCGGCGAATGAAATCTTCTGGCATGCCAAGCTCTCGGCCCAAAGCGCGCACTTCGTCTTTAAACAACTCGCGCATAGGCTCTACCAATCCCAACTTCATATAATCAGGCAAACCGCCAACATTATGGTGGCTTTTAATCGTCACAGAAGGCCCGCCCGTAAAAGATACAGATTCAATCACATCCGGATAAAGCGTACCTTGCGCAAGGAATTCCGCCCCGCCGACGCGCTTAGAGCAATCCTCAAACACGTCAATAAACATAGAGCCAATAAGCTTACGCTTCATCTCAGGATCACTTACCCCTGCTAGCCCGCCAAGAAAGCGCTCTGATGCATCTTCATGAATAAGCGGGATATTATAGTGATTACGGAACAGATCAACCACTTGCTCGGATTCGCCTGTACGCATCAAGCCTGTATCAACATAAATACAGGTCAGCTGATCGCCAATCGCTTCATGGATCAGGATTGCAGTCACAGAAGAATCAACGCCGCCTGAAAGCCCGCAAATCACTTTCTTATCGCCGACTTGCTCGCGGATTTTCGCGATTTGCTCTTCACGGAAAGACGCCATCGTCCAATCGCCTTTACAGCCACAAACATTATGGGTGAAATTGCGGTAAAGCTCGGCACCGTGCGGCGTATGCACAACTTCTGGGTGGAACTGTACGCCATAGAAATTACGCGCTGTATCTGCGATAAAGGCAAAAGGCGCCCCTTCAGATTTAGCAATCACTTCAAAACCTTCAGGCAAGGACGCGACATGATCACCATGGCTCATCCAAACTTGCTCATGCGCGCCTTCATCCCATACGCCATCAGTCAGCGCACTATGTGCGATCACATCTACAAATGCGCGGCCAAATTCGCGGGATTTACCAGCTTCGACAACACCGCCAAGCTGCTTAACCATAGTCTGCTGACCGTAACAAATCCCTAAAACAGGCAAGCCCATCTCAAATACACATTCAGGAGCACTCGGCGCATCTTTTTGCAAAACGCTGCATGGCCCGCCAGCAAGGATAATTCCTTTCGGTGCGAATTTCTTGATTTTCGTCTCATCAGCTTGATTAAAAGGCCAAATCTCACAGTAAACGCCACTTTCACGAACGCGTCTTGCGATGAGCTGCGTCACCTGTGAGCCGAAATCGAGAATTAAAATATGATCATGTTGCTGTGAAACTGTACTCATGCGCCTTAAAACCTTTGCCCTTAAAAGAAAAGTAAAAGCTTTTTTAGCGCAGAGTGAGGTTTAAGTAAAGAGATTGCGGATTTAGTATTTGCCACAATCAAATTCTTGGCTTACCCTTTTTTAAAAAGTTAAACGTGATTAGAAAATGGGGATGAATAGAAGTCGTGAATAAGCCAACAATATCTTTCGAATATTTTCCGCCAAAAAATGAAAAGCTAGCGCAAACTTTATGGGACTCTGTGCCAAAACTCGCTGCTTTTGATCCCTCTTTCATGACGGTCACATATGGCGCTGGTGGCTCTACACGCGATAACACAATTGATGTAGCGACGCAGATGCATGAAAAAACAGGCATTCCGATCGCAACGCACCTCACCTATATTAACACACCCCGTAAAGAGCTATATGCGTTGGCGGATCACCTATGGGAAAAGGGGATTAAGCACATTATTGCTCTGCGTGGTGATATGCCAAAAGATTTGAATTGGCCGCTCGACCCTGATGCGGATTATTTCCAATATACTTCACATTTCGTCGCGGCTCTAAAAGCGCGTCAAGATTTTGAAATTTCAGTTGGCTGCTATCCGGAAAAACATCCTGATGCACCTTCATTAGATAAAGACATCGAAGCCTTGATGAAGAAAATTGATGCAGGCGCGGATCGTGCTATTACGCAATTCTTCTTCGATAATAATTTATATTATGACTTCCTAGAAGCCTGCGCAAAAATGGACATTAAAGCGCCAATCTGCCCGGGGCTGCTGCCTATCCATGATTTCAGCTCTATGCTGCGTTTTGCAAGCACCTGCCAGACCACAGTGCCGGATTGGCTGGTTGAGAAATTTGATGCAGTAAAAGATAATGAACAAGACGCGAAAAAGCTTGCGACTGAGCTCTTAATTCGCCAGAGCGAAGACCTTATTAAAAACGGCGTCAATCACTTGCATTTCTATACATTAAATAAATGCGCAATCACCGATGAGGTTTGCTCTGCATTGGGCTATCAAGCCAAGGCAGCATAATCTCCATTTTCTCAATCATAGCCTGTTGACTCAACCTGAATCGCAGGGCTTAATAACATCAGTAATTGCGGGATTTGAAAAAACAGCTTGCTCCGCGTTAAACATAGCTAAAGCGTCTCTTCAGGCAACGAATGCGATCGTATCCGATCGAATTTTCCTCTAAAGATGCTTTGTTTTAAATTGTCTGCTTTGTATAGTGAAATACTCGCTGTTCAGGGTGATTCGAACATTAAAATGAAGGATAAATAACATGGTATTAGCAACGAATTTAGGTTTTCCACGCATCGGTGATATGCGTCAATTGAAGAAAGCCGTAGAAAGCTATTGGAAAGGCAAAATCTCTAAAGATGAGCTAACAGCCACAGCAAAAGATTTGCGTGCTAAAAACTGGAAGCTTCAGCATGAAGCTGGCCTGGATCATATCCCATCAAACGACTTTGCTTATTATGATCAGGTGCTCAATATGACTGCAGCGCTTGGCCTAGTCCCTAGCCGTTATCAGCATAATGGCGGTGAAGTTGATCTGGATACATATTTCGCCATGGCGCGCGGCGCCCAAAAAGACGGCCTCGACGTAACAGCGATGGAAATGTCAAAATGGTTCGACACAAACTACCACTATATCGTGCCTGAATTTGAAAAAGGCATGGAGCCAAAACTCTGCAGCGAAAAAATCTTCCGTCACTATGAAGAAGCTAAAGCACTTGGTATTGAAACGCGCCCTGTTTTGATCGGTCCTGCGACTTATACCTTTATTGGTAAGCCACATTACGAAGATTTCGACCACAAAGCATTCGCTCTGAAATTAATCCCGGTTTATAACGAGATCCTCGCAGGCCTTGCCGAGCGCGGCTGTAAATGGGTGCAAATCGATGAGCCGATCTTCTCGCTTGATCTTTGCGAGATTGGTCAAGGCACAATTAAAGCAGCCTATGACGCATTGGAAAAGCCTGAGAGCTTAAGCATTTTGGTCGCGAATTACTTCGAGAGCTTAAAAGATAACGCAGAGCTTGCATTCTCATTGCCTGTTGATGCGATCCATATCGATCTTTGCCGTGGCTCAGGTCGTGCGAACACAACGGCGAATGATCCAAACAAAGACATCGAGCAAGCGATCAGCTTGGCAGGTGATAAAGCGCTTTCACTCGGTCTGATTGACGGCCGTAACATTTGGAAAAATGATCTCTCTGACTCATTTGCCAAAATCGAAAAAGCGATCGCCGCTCTAGGCAGTGATAAAGTATTTGTATCTTCATCTTGCTCATTGCTGCACTCACCGGTTGATCTGAATAGCGAAGAAAAACTTGATTCAGAGCTGAAAGGCTGGATGGCCTATGCAACGCAAAAGCTTGATGAAATCGCGATCCTTGCAAAAGGCGCGAATGAAGGTAAGCCAGCCATCGCCTCTGAAATTGAGGCAAGCGATGCTGCACAATCTTCACGTAAGAGCTCTACACGTATTCACAACGCAACGGTTGAGCAGCGCGTAAAAGCGATCACGCCAGATATGAAAGAGCGTAAATCTGCATTTGCCGCGCGTCAAAAAATTCAGCATGCTGCATTGAACTTGCCGCTATATCCGACAACGACAATCGGTTCATTCCCGCAAACTGCGGAAATCCGTAAAGCGCGTGCCGACTTCAAAAAAGGCGCTATCGACGAGGCGGCTTACAAAAAGGCTATGGAAGACGAGATCAAAACAGTCGTTGATTTCCAGCATGAATGCGGCCTTGATGTACTTGTTCATGGTGAGCCAGAGCGTAATGACATGGTTGAGTATTTCGGTGAACAGCTTTCAGGCTTCGCCTTTTCTCAATATGGTTGGGTGCAGTCATATGGCTCACGTTGCGTGAAACCACCAATCATCTATGGAGATGTATCTCGCCCAACAGCGATGACTGTCGAATGGTCAAAATTCGCACAAGAGCAAACAGAGCAAATCATGAAAGGGATGCTAACTGGCCCGATCACGATTTTGCAATGGTCATTCGTGCGCGATGATCAACCACGTGATGCAACGGCAAAGCAAATCGCTTTAGCAATCCGCGATGAAGTGAAAGACCTTGAATCTGCAGGCATCAAAATGATCCAGATCGATGAAGCGGCTTTCCGTGAGGGTCTACCACTTCGCCGCGCAGATTGGAAAGAATATCTCGATAATGCGGTTGAGAACTTCCGTATCTCTTCATGCTGCGTAGAAGATGAAACACAAATCCACACGCATATGTGCTACTCAGAGTTCAATGACGTGATCGACTCAATCGGTGCGATGGATGCAGATGTGATCTCTATCGAGTGTTCACGCTCTCAGATGGAGCTTTTGGATGCTTTCATTGAATATAAATATCCAAACGAGATCGGGCCAGGCGTATATGACATCCACTCTCCGCGTGTACCATCTACAGGCGAGATGGTTGATCTGCTTGATAAAGCGAAGAAAAACTTAGATGAGCGCCAGATCTGGGTGAACCCAGATTGCGGTCTTAAAACACGTGCTTGGCCTGAAACAAAAGCAGCGCTTAAGAATATGGTTGAGGCAGCGAAGGAAATGCGTAGCAAATCCGCTGCTTCCAAAGCCGCCTAAAAAAGCGCGAACTTAAAGATAAAATAAAAGCCCGTGACGATATGCGCGGGCTTTTTTGTGCCTAGCGTGCGAGATATACATCTTGCGGCTTGGCGGAAGGTTTGATCAATGTCTTAATCTCTTCTAGATGCTCAGACAGCGCGCTCAGCGCTTCATCAATATCTTGCGAAACGATTATGATTTGCGGCGCGCGATCATCGCGCTCATAGGCGCGTTTGGCTATGCCGCATAAATCTCGGTGACCAGCACTGATATAATCGTTAGAGATAATCGCCTTAAAATTAAGATCAGCCGCGCGGGCAAAGACCTGTTCATCACTTATATTCTTACAATTTATAAGGCTCGAGAGTTTGGCTATACCTAGATTTTGATGAATATAGGGAAGAATTTTCGGGTTCACACATTCATCAATGAGGATTTTCTCACTGCTGGCAGCAGGGCCTAAACATTCTTCAATCGCTTGATAATCCTCTAGGGAAAAGCGTGAAAATGAGCGTGTTATCACCGCATCTGAAAAGCGTGCTTGTAAATCCAAATAGCTTGCACCGCTGGCAATGGCGTTACGGATATCATCATGAAGCGCTTCATCGCGCTCTATATCACGCGCTTTATTCGCCAGTTTTTTTTCTTTGCGTTTATCCATACCCTCTCCCTTTCAATAGGCATGGTATAAATCAAGTGAAAAATTATGTCAATAAATTAAGCGGCCTTTTTACCTGTCTTGGTGCTAGCCTTCATAAATGGACGTGGAACGATGATCGCAGCCAGCTTACGCCCGCGAACCTCAACATCAATCTCCGTATCTATCGCGCTATACTCCGCCTCTACATAGCCCTGACCAATCGCATAGCCTAAGCTCGGCGCATGCCCGCCAGAAGTAAGAGCGCCTATAACATCGCCGTCTTTGCTTAAAATTTGTGCACCTTCTCGCGCGATCCCCTTATCAAGGAGCTTTAAACCAACAAGCTTTCTAGAAGGCCCATTTTCAAGCTCGCTCTTGATGCGCCCATGCCCAATATAACCTTCACGGCTCTTACCAATGATCCAGCTCATATCGGCTTCTACTGGCGACGTACCAGCATCAATATCATGACCATAGAGCGCATAACCCATCTCAAGACGCAAACTATCACGCGCGGCTAAACCTATCGGCTTTACGGCATCATGAGCGAGAAGCCGTTCAGCCAGCTCCGCAGCTTTGTCATTCGGAATTGAAATCTCAAACCCATCTTCACCTGTATAGCCCAAACGCGAAATAAACATTGAATAATCATCCGGATACCAGAGCTCCATATAAGCTAGATCAGCCAGATCAATGCCCATAACCTCGCGCACAACTATCTCGGCCTTTGGCCCTTGCAGCGCTAAAAGCGCCCAATCATCATGGTACTGGAATTTGCAACTTTGCGGCATATGCTGCTTAATCCATGCGATGTCTTTATCCTTACAGCCCGCGTTTAGCACAAAATTAAATTCATTTTCATCTGTCCGTGTGATCATAAGGTCGTCGATAATACCGCCATCCTCATTCGTCAGCACAGTATATTTCGTTTTATTGATAGGCAGCTTTTCAAAAGAAGAGGGAGTAATATGCTGCACAAAATCCAGCGCTTCACGACCGCCTTCAGAACCTGTCATCAGAGCCTGCCCCATATGCGATACATCAAAAAGGCCGCAATTCTCGCGCGTCCATAAATGCTCTTTCATCACGCCAAGATCGTAATAAAGCGGCATATCATAGCCAGCAAACTCACCCATCTTGGCACCAAGTTTAACATGCAATTCATGTAAAGCGGTTTTCTTAAGCATTTTAGTTTCCTCTCCTCAATAAGTGTCTCTTATTCATTTTTGTACAAGGCGCAAGAAGCGCAAAACAAAAAGAGCTACATCCAGCGCGTTGGGCGTTCTGAGCCATTATAATCAAACGGTACAGCGTGGTCTATAATGCTGCATGCATCAGGATCCAAATCCGCCCATTTTTCGCAAGGTGCATCGAACGCACAAAAACTCGCCGGTGGGTGCCCCATAGACAGCCTGCTCATAAAATTATCCGCACCATTGGCGGCTAGCATGGCAGCAAGCTCATAGATTGCAGGGTTATGCCCAATGAGCAGAACGCTACTAACCGTATCCTCAATATCCTGCAGCATAGAAAAAAGCTGCCCACGTGAAGCGCTATAGATTTCATCTTTATGCTGCACTTTGTCAATTTTTGCATTTGCGCAAATATTCTCAAAAGTTTGCTGAGTGCGCGTTGCGGTAGAAACCATACAGAGTTCAGGTTCATATTTTTTGCTGCACAAATATTTTCCAAGCGCAATTGTATCGGATTTACCTTGATCGGTAAGTGGACGAGTCTTGTCTGTATTTGCTGCATTTGAGGCTTCACCATGTCGCAGCAAGTAAATACGTTTACTCATTTATGCGGCCTCGGTTTTCTCATCAATTTTGAACTTAACAATGCGGCTTCCTCTTAAGCCAATCGCAATCTCACCCTTCTTAAGCGCCTCGGCTTCCTTGCCGAAAACCTCGTGACGCCACCCTTTCAAAATTGGGTTTTTAGCAGGCTCTTTATCAAGGATGAGCGCTTCCAAATCATCGTTAGAAGCGATTAATTTTGCGGCAACATCATTCTGCGCCGCTTCTATTTTCAATAGCATTTTGACAATATCTAATTTTGCTGCAGCAGAAGGCGGGAGTGGTTTTTTCTTTTTAACCTCAGGCCAGTTTTCTTTATCACTGGCTAAAGCATCTTGAATAAGCCCGATCAGTGTTTCACCTAGACCGCTTTTTGTCACATCACCGGGGATATTACGTATCTTTTTCAAAGCAGACACTTTAGTCGGAATTTGCCCTGCAATATCAGCCAGCGTTTCATCGCGTAAAACCCAGTTTTTTGGCATATCGCGGCTTTGCGCTTGCTCTTCACGCCACGCTGCCAGCGCTCGCAAAACGGCTAGATTCTTGGGCTTAGGACTTTTAATTTTAACACGCTTCCAGCTGACCTGCGGATCAATCGCGTATGTCTCGGGGTTTGTCATCACCTCTTCTTCTTCAAACACCCAATGGGTGCGCCCACGCTTTTCAAGCTGAGCAGAGAAATGATGATAAAGATCAACCAAGTGCGTGACATCGCCAAGCGCATAATCAATCTGGCGCTCAGAGAGCGGGCGGTGTGACCAATTTGTATATTGCACACTTTTATCTAGCTCGTGATTAAGAACATTGCGCACTAAATTTTCATAGCCGACACTATCGCCATAGCCACAAACCATTGCCGCAATTTGCGTATCAAAGATCGGTTTAGGTAATTGCCCATCCATAATCTGATAGAAAATCTCCATATCTGCGCGTGCAGCATGAAAAATCTTTAAAATCTTCTCATCCAGTAAAAGCTTAAAAAGCGGCTCTAAATCAATATCACTCGCGAGCGTATCAATGGCGAACGCTTGCTTGTCCGGCCCTGAAATTTGAATAAGGCATAATTTAGGAAAGTATGTTTTCTCACGTAAGAATTCTGTATCCACCGTTATAAAGGGAACAGATTTGAGCGCTTTAAGCTGCGCTTTCAATTCTTTTTGTGTCGTAATGAGCATATTATGACTCATATAACAAAAAAGGCCTCTCACGAAGCCTTTTATTGAATTTTTAATGCTTTAGGCACAAATTAATATGCTGGATCAATTGTACATCCGCCTTGGCTGATAATAATATCAAGCTCTTGCGTTATTGATTGTGTGCTGCTGATGCTTGATTTCTCTTGAACAGGCACATCACTGCTTCCAGCACCAGTCAGATTAAATTTATTTTTCATCATATATCTCCCTATTTATATAAAATACCCTATAGAGCCATAAAAAAAGAGTCAAGCCTTTATAATCTATAATTTATAGCATTAGTAATGACTTAAAGAATCGAGATAATTCTTTTTATAGAACTCATCCCTTGCTTTCTCGGCTCAATTCGCTATAAATCTGAGCTTTATCATAAGATTAACTTCGGGCGAGACCAACATGCACGCATATAGAACCCATAAATGTAATGAACTTCGTAAAAGTGACGAAGGCAAAACAGTTAAATTATCAGGCTGGATCCATCGTATCTATGATTTGGGCGGGGTTCTTTTTATCATCATCCGTGATACTTACGGCATAACACAATGCGTTGTTGAAGAAGACTCTCCTATCCTCAAAACTTTGGAAAAATGGCGTGTTGAAAGCGTTGTGACAATCGAAGGTACAGTCGCGGCGCGTACAGCTGAAACTGTAAACCCGAAAATGCCGACTGGTGAGATTGAAATCCGCATCGAAAAGGCCGAGCTACAATCTGGCGCTGATGTTATTCCGTTTCAGGTTTATGAAGATGATGGCGCGGGCGAGGATATCCGTCTTAAATACCGCTATATCGATTTGCGCCGCGAGGGTATGCAAAAGAAAATCCGCCTACGTAATGATGTGATCTCAGGCCTGCGTAAAAATATGTGGGATAAGGGCTTCCAAGAGTTTCAAACACCAATCCTGACCGCAAGCTCACCAGAAGGTGCGCGTGATTATCTTGTACCATCACGTCTGCATCCGGGTAAGTTTTATGCGCTTCCACAAGCGCCACAGCAATTCAAACAGCTCCTCATGATGAGCGGCTTTGATAAATATTTCCAAATCGCGCCATGTTTCCGTGATGAAGATGGCCGTGCTGACCGCTTGGCAGAGTTTTATCAGCTTGATGTGGAGATGAGCTTTGTAACGCAGGAAGAAATTCACGCAACAATTCAGCCCGTCATCGAAAACCTCTTCAAAGAGCATGCAGCCTTTACAGGGCAAGAGCGTGAAGTTATTTGGTGCGACAATATCCCATACAAAGAAGCCATGCTTAAATATGGTAGCGATAAGCCTGACTTAAGAAACCCGCTTGAAATCTGTGACGTAACAGAAGTCTTCGCCCGCGAAGATGTTGCGTTTAAAGCGTTTAAAGGCACAATCGAAAAAGGCGGCGTAGTGCGCGCTATCCGCGCGCCAAATGTTGCCGATCAGCCGCGCAGTTTCTTTGACAAATTGAATAGCTGGGCACAAGGCGAAGGCGCACCAGGCCTTGGCTATGTTCTGTTTGAAGGCGAAGAAGGCAAAGGCCCTATCGCTAAATTCATCCCTGAAGCAGCGCAAAGCGCATTGAAAGAAATCTCAGGCGCGCAAAGTGGCGATGCAATCTTCTTCATCTGTAACATGGAAGATAAAGCGGCTAAATTCGCTGGGGCCGCGCGTGATGCAATCTGTAATGCATTGCCACAGGGCCATGAAGCTGCGCGTGAGCAAGGCGTATATAAATTCTGCTGGATCGTTGATTTCCCAATGTATGAATTTGATGAAAAAGCGCAGAAAATCGATTTCTCCCACAACCCGTTCTCTATGCCACAAGGCGGCATGAAAGACTTGGAAGAAAAAGATCCGCTTGATATCTATGCATATCAGTATGATGCGGTTTGTAACGGCTTTGAGCTCGCCTCTGGTGCGATCCGTAACCACCGCCCTGAAATCATGGAAAAAGCCTTCGGCATTGCCGGATATGGTAAGGAAGTGCTGGAAGATAAGTTCGGCGGTATGCTAAACGCTATGCGCTATGGCGCGCCACCACACGGCGGCTTAGCTTTTGGTATCGACCGTATTGTTATGCTGCTCGCTGATGAGCCGAATTTGCGTGAGGTTTATGCCTTCGTGATGAACGGCCAATATGAAGATCAGATGATGAGCGCGCCAAATGACATTACACCAGAGCAGCTCCAAGACCTTCATATCAAGCTGAACCTGCCGAAGAAGATCGTCAAAGCAGATGATGAGGCGGCTTAAGGGCTTATTAGAATCAATAAAGAGAATAAGAAAAAGGCGCGTTTTAACGCGTCTTTTTTATTGCGCTAATAGCTTAGGCGAATGAATAGATTTATTAAAAACTTTTGGGATATAGAAGTTTAACGGCATCTGTTGGAGAATTTACAAAATGCAAATTTGCCTGACGTTCTTTATCTGAATATCCATCCTCAATTGCTTTTGAGTATTGAGTTCTAAGACCGTTAAAGTAATCGTTAGTGTTTACAAAAATGATAGGTTTTTGAGGAGTATTAGAATAGGTAGCACTAACATTTTGATATTGCATATGCGTCGCTTCGGCAATTGTGCCATCTCCACCAGCAGTAACAATAAAGGCATCAGATAAAGAAAATTGTTTATTACGTTCGATATCAGTGACTGTTTTTATAACGGATACGAATTCAGGATATTGCTCGTCCTCTTTATAGTATGCGCTTGAGATTATAGCTTCCATTTTTGCGTCTGTGTTGGATACGCCGTTCATCAAGTCCTTAAGATAGCCATATTGACCGCCACCATAGCGAACAAGCTCCGCTTGTTGCCCTAAAAGTTCTCCAAGTTGTATAACATGTGCTGAGATAAGAGGATCTTTTCCGTGTTTTGATCCGGTAAATACGCTAACAGATTTTACTGACATTTCATTACTCCAATATACATTTCTACTTAGCAGTGAATATTTCTTATGTCAATAAATCTTTGATGAGTACTTTATGGCTTGAAAAATTGTAACGCATTGAAATATAAGCACGTTTATTTTCCTAGGCAAAGAATCCTAGAAAATAAAAATTCATAAAATCTAAAAACTTAAGCCCTTGTTTTTGCTTATATTTATGTCCTTTCTGTGCAAAAAAGTGCAAAAAATGGGCGCCCAAATTTGCGCATTTCCGTTTATGCGTAATAGCCGCTATCGCAGGACTTAAGAACGGGTGGAAACTCCCGCTCACCGACGATTTCGGCAAAGCCATTACGCGGCTAGCCTTTTTAATTGATAGGTTAATATTCCTATAATGTCAAGGATTTTTTAGACTGCTATCGTGTTTTTTTGACCTATTTTTTATATATAATTAAGCAATTTCAATGGCTTAAATGCATCGCCTTGCCAGTATTTTTTTTAAGGGCGTAAAATTCGCATACAAAACACGATTATGGAGGTGTTTAAAAATGCGTATCAAAGAACAAACACAAAAAGTCTTAAGTGAGACAGAACGCAAAATTAAAGAGGGTAAACTACCAGCGATCTTAGCAAGCGATTCCAGTGTCGCATCTGATATCGGGGGTTTCTTAAAGAAAATGCCAGATAATGCGGTATGGAGTTTTTATGATCCTGCGCGCATAGATGTCGACTCGCTAGGCCGTTTAGGTGAAAAAGCGCTACGTCGTTTTTATCAGCCAACCCTTACAGCGCTGAGATGGACATCATGGATGAACCCACGTTTTCGCGGTGATGGTATTAAAAACTTAAAGGCGATGGACCTCGATAGCTTTACCTATATCGAACCGATCCTACATTACGGCGATACAATTACGCGCCAATATCTTGAGCCTTTATTTGTGTCCCAAGATTCTACAACACCAGCGATAAGTGACATTGCTCTAAGCTATGGTGACAAAATCGAAAAACTCTCAAAAAAGATTGAGATGAACGGCGCTAATGCTGCCAACACATCTAGCTATAACGAGATTATGAGCGGCCTTTATCAGTGGCAGATCGATTCGCGTAAGCAGCTCGAAGTGCTCTCTGATGCAGTCGATGAAGCCCTTAAAGAGCTAGATAAAATGAAGCTCAGCTATAAGGGTAAAGATGGCCGTCGTAGCAAAAGCCTAAAGCATGAGCGTGTGAAAGCGTTAAGAGCGCATTTACTGCGCATCAAAAAGCAAGGCATTGATATGCATCGTCATACTGAGACGGCATTAGAAGACATGCAAAGCCTTGCTAGCTCAGATCAGCTCAGCGCAAAAGACTTCGCAGCGCAGCTAAAAAATATCGGCTTCAGCCTGAATAAGCGTCTGTTAAGAACACAGAAATATGCCCTAGAGCTAGGCGATCTTTCATATGCGCGCCAAGAGCGTCAGATCAGAACCCGTGAAGGCAACGTGATTACATCAAAGGGTGGTGTGGACGAAGAACTTGCGAAAATAGAAGATTACCGCAAGCTGAAGCTGGCAATTGATATGTGCTTTGTTCCTGATGAGCCTAATACATTAGGCCTTATCGAAGACAATACGCGCGATCATAACGCAGAGAACTTTTTTATTACGACAGTTGAATATGGCTTAAACCATGCTTTTGATGAAAACGGTAAATATAAAAGCATCTCAGAGCGCGGCGTAAAATATGGTGAAGATATGGCTGAGCATATCGCGCAAATGTATGCGATGGGTAAGCCTGAAGATGCGCTTTACGCGATCCACTTGCTTAAAATGTCAGAAGGTAAAGATTCATACCAAATCTTTCCAAATGGTTTTCAAGCCTTTGTAAAAAGGCAGCTTGCAAATCTGTATGGTATTGAAGAAAAAGCAGTCGCTGATAATCCTCATGCAGCAGCGTTTTTAAAGCGCGTAACGGAAATCTCAACTTCACGTGATCACTCACCGATTGTCTGGGGCCCACGTGATACGCAGCAGTGTTACCTAAAGAAAGTCCGTAAATACATCTATGGTCGTATGTATCCAGGTGGCGATAGCTATATTGCGACACCGCTGCATCAAGATGTAATTCGCCATCCAATCATTAAGGCCAAGAGCACACTTTGGGCTTACATGACAGGGGGACGCGTTGAGCCATTAGTCGAATTTAACCGTCAGGCTAAAGCCGGTAACGCCTTAGAGGAAGAGCTAAATCTGGCTATTCGTCGCCGTTGGTGGTGGGCGCCTAAAGAAGAAAAAACCAAGGAAAACCCAAATCCTTTAAATTTCTTCGAGCGCGCGCCTTGGTGGTTCAATATGCCGCGCCGTGCGATGATGGCGAGCTCTATCCCTGTGGCGACATTTCTATTAACTGGCGGAGCAGCTGCGCCTTTATATGTAGTGATCCCAGTCGCCAGTATTGCGGCAGTCGCGAGTATGAACTACGCGCTAAAAGCTGCAAAAATGGCATGGAAATGGCCAATCGTGAATAAGCCGATCAAATTCTTGGCAAAAGCTGCGCTTGCTGTGGGCGTGATTGGTGGGGCGGGCTACTTAGCAGCACCATTCCTTCCAGCTGTAGGAACATGGGCTTTGGGCATGGCAGCAGCGCATCCAATAGCGGCTGGTATAATGGCGAGCCCGCTTGTGAGCCTTGTGGCTATTAAAGCCGCTACGCTAACAAATGCGCTATTAAAACCTAAAGCGAAAGACATCACACTGGATTATGAGAGCTTACGTGAAGAAACGGGTGAGGACGCTGATCCTTTGAAAATCCTTAATGAAAAAGGCGAGTTTTTAGAACTAAAAGCAGCGCCTGCACCTGTAACATTGAGCACGAAAGCCCCAGAAGAAAGTGCAAGCTTTGCGGGTGGTGTGGATTACACAGATTTCATGAACAGCTTTAAAGAGCAAATGCTTAGCCGTGATGAGCAGTTCTTTAACTCGATGCGTGATATCTTCCAAGAAGCGGGCGAGAGATTTGCAAAAGATGTAAAAGCCACTATGGGCGGTGATAGCTCATCCTCATCAAAGGAAGAACATGCACCTGATCTTTAAGGATCTATGAAATTAAACTGACGATAAGCAAAAGAGCCGGGAAAAAATGAAGCCCGGCTCTTTTCTTTGGGTTTGGGGAAGGGGTAGGATGAGAGCCGGGCTTTTGAGGGAGCCTGCCAATAGGCTTGGGTCGGGGTTAAGGTCGGCAGGCTTGGGGTTAACTGTATTTATAAAATCTGTGCTATTTCACTCCATTTTTTGTGCTGCGATTACGCTTGAGATCATCACTAGCCGCTTCGAATATATCGAGCGCTCTGTCATTGTTATCAAAGCTTTTGAGGCCAAGAGAAAGGTTGAAATTAATCTCCTCACCTTTATGAATTAAAGAGAGCTTATTAAGGCGTACAGCTAAATGTTGTAGGCGGCTTAAAGATTGTTCCATGGACGTATCAGTCAAAAGCAAGACAAACTCATCATCCAATAAACGCCCTGCATGATCGCTAACGCGTATTTCATTTTCCATGGCTTTGGCGATCAGCTCAACAGCTTGATCTGCTGCGTCTTTACCGAATTGTGAGCGTATAAAGCCAAGATTTTCAAAATTGAAGATGACAAGCAAGCCGCCATCATTTAGGCCGCGCTGTGTACGGGACACTTCTTTATGAAGCAGGTTAATAAAACCGCGGCGATTAAGCAGGCCTGAAACCTCATCACGTGTCGCAAGGCGCTGTAACGTTTTTAAGCGTTCATCTTGCGCTTCGATTTTATCTTCTGCGTCTTTAAGCATTTGGCTTGAGCGCTTTAAAAGAGCGATTGTAGCACCTAGTGAGCGTTGCGCGGCATTGGCCTCGTTAAGTTTCTGCTCCAAGATATCAAAGATATCAGCATCGCCATCTACAAAGCCCTTTTCACGTGTAAGCTCGATAATACGAGGCGCATCAATATAGGATGTATCGCTATGAGGGTTGTAGCTATTAACGCTAGGCGCATTCTCACGTGAGCGAAGCCCGGTTATCGGCATAATATGCTCGTTTTCGTGTTTTCTTAAGCGTTGCTGTAAAAGACTCATAACCATCAATTGCTACCCTTTATTAATGCCCTTACGAAGTTAGTTTCTATTAAAAAGCTTTTCATTATCTGCTTTCCTAAAGAACTATGCGAATGCTGTGCCAGTAGCTAATAATGTTATATATCAATGACATATGATAATTCTGAAGGAGGTAAAATACGCCGCCGATAAGGAAATTATGTTAAACTAGGCTGTTTTTGCCCGATGCTGCAGGCAGTTTTTTCCGTATTGTCTGAAAATATGAAAGGGTCGTATTTGTACAGGCAATATCTTAGCAACTCTTAATATGAGATATGCTTTGTACTGAAGCTGTGGCTTTGCTATTATAAGCAAGCTTGTTCATTAGTGGGTTTCCTCCATGCATATCATCACAAAATACCGTATTCACTTATCTTTGATAATCCTCGCGATATTATGCGGCGTAGCGGTATGGCTTTTAGAGCCACATTTCGAAAAGAAATTCAGCCCAAACGCGATGAATGAAGATATAAGCGCTGGGCTTCAAAAGGAAATCATCGAAAACTTCGCCGCCCACAAAGCTCTCTATGAGATTAAGCTCTCATCGACGCGCAGTGGCTCTCAGATCGCAAATATCTCCGGTGAGATGTATTATGAGTGGAAATCAAGCTGTGATGGCTGGCTCTCAGATCACCGCTTTAACATGCTCTATGAATATGCGGATTCACCTTCAATGCGCATCACAAGCAATTTTTCAACACATGAATATCTTGATGGCTCGCGCTTAGATTTCTCATCACAGCGTAAAAATAACGGCACACTCTTTGAAAATATAAGAGGCTATGCGGAAAAAGGCCGTGCAACATACTCTGAACCACTCGGGCTAAGCTATGAGCTTCCGGCTGATACCATGTTCCCCGTCTATCATACGGCTGCTGTGCTGAGACAAATTCGCAGCGGTAATAAGTTTTTTACAACCACCATCTTTGATGGCAGCGATACAGAAGGCCCTATAGAAGCAAGTAGCTTCCTCATAGGGGATGCGGATATTACGGGCCTCTATGAAGAGAATAAGGCGATTGATCAAGCGCTCTTAAAATCTGCGGCCCATAATGTGCGTTTAGCCTTTTTTGCGCTGAATGAAACGCAGGAACAGCAATCCTCATCCGATTACGAAATGGATCTCGTTTTTCATGAAAATGGCATCATCAGCAAAATGAGCATTGATTATGACGATTTTAGTATCACTCAAAATTTAATTGCTTTGGAAAAGATTGAAACACCATGCGCAGAGGCGCCAGTTGAGCAGGTTACATATGAGAATTAAGAATAGTCAAAAATATCAAAAAATATGTTAGAATTTAATACTTTAGAAAGAAACGCCCTGTAGGGTGTAAAGAAAGAGCACATACATAAATATTCAAAATTAAATAAGTCTATAAATCTAGGATACATTCACTTTAATCGTTAAAATACATCATCAAGAAGCAGGATATGGATAAAACAGTACTCATCGTTGAAGATAACGAGCTTAATATGAAGCTCTTTCATGATTTATTGGAAGCACATGAAATTGGCACAGTACAAACCAATGATGGGCGTAATGTGCTGGAATTGGCGCGTGAACATAAGCCTGATTTAATCTTGATGGATATTCAATTGCCTGAGGTATCAGGGCTAGAAGTCACGAAATGGCTCAAAAGTGATGATGAATTAAAACATATCCCAGTTATTGCGATTACAGCCTTTGCTATGAAAGGTGATGAGCAAAAAATTCGTGAAGGTGGGTGTGAGGATTATATCTCTAAACCTATTTCTGTGATGCAATTCATGGAAACGGTAAAGAGCTATTTATAATAGGGGAAATCTTTAGATGTCAGCTCGTATTTTAGTCGTTGATGATATTTTGCCAAATGTGAAGCTATTAGAGGCAAAACTCACCCATGAATATTATGAGGTGCTCACAGCGATGAGTGGTCAAGAGGCCCTTGATAAAGTTGAAGCGGAAAGCCCTGATATGGTGCTTTTAGATGTGATGATGCCAGGCATGGATGGCTTTGAGGTATGTTCTCGCATTAAGCAAAACCCTGCAACTGCGCATATACCAGTTGTGATGGTCACCGCTCTAACCGACTCGCAAGATAAAGTACGCGGCTTGGAATCAGGCGCGGATGACTTTCTCTCAAAACCTATTAATGATACTGCGCTCATGGCGCGTGTGCGCTCACTTGTGCGCTTGAAAATGTCGACAGATGAGTGGCGCGTGCGCGAAAACACAGCCAGCCAGTTAGGCGTTGTTGAAGAAACCTCAACAGTATTGGCGCAATCAGCCGAAAAAGCGAATGTTCTCATCATTGAAGACCAAGAATTTGAACTGAAGAAAATGCGCGAAACACTCAGCGCAGATCACGATACGGTCATGGGCGTGTCTTCGGGATCAGAGGCTATAGAGCTTGTGAAGCAACATGATTTTGAGCTTCTCATTGTGAGCTTGAACCTTAAAGGTGAAGATGGCTTAAGGCTATGCTCGCATTTGAAATCAAACGAGCGCACGCGTTCAATCCCTCTCGTTATGGTCGCTTCAAGCGATGATATGGATAGAATTGCGCACGGCTTAGAGATTGGCGCGCATGATTACATGATGCGCCCGATTGAGCGAAATGAACTGCTCGCACGTGTGCGCACTCAAATCCGTCGCAAGCGCTTCCAAGAAAAGCTTAGAGCAACATACGAGATAAGCCTTTCTATGGCGCTAACCGATTCCTTAACAGGCTTGTATAATCGTCGCTATTTAGAAGTGCACTTAGAAAAGCTCTTAGAAAAAAATATCGAAACAAAAAAGACATTGGCCGTGCTGATGATCGATATCGATCACTTTAAATCTGTGAATGACACCTATGGCCATAAAGCAGGTGATGAGGTGCTAAAGGTGTTTGCAGAACGTTTGAAAGATAATCTTCGCTCATTCGATCTGGTCTCACGTTTAGGCGGTGAGGAATTTGTAGCGATCCTCCCTGATGTCAGTGAGGAGCGTGCACACATGGTTTCAGAGCGTCTGCGCCGAGCAATCGCCGATACGCCATTCCCAGTAAGCGTGCAGCCAGAACCGCTTGAGATTACAACATCCATTGGTGCGGCGCTTATTTCACAAGATGCTGACAGCGTTCACGCCGCTTTAGAAAGAGCAGATAAAATGCTCTATGATGCTAAGGAAGGCGGACGAAACTGTGTCGTCTTTGAAGAAAAGGGCAAGCTAGACCCTGAAGAGTTTAAAGGCCAAATCCGCCCTGTGATTAATTAAAACCCCTGAAAATAGATACAAAAAAAGCGCCTGATCAATGTGATAGGCGCTTAAATGAAGAGTCTGTAAGAAAAATCTTACTTCTTGTGAGGAGGCATTTTCTTCTCAACGAACCATACATGCGCGCCGCGCTTGCCTGTCTCTTCGTTGGTTGCCCATGGGTCATATTTTTTCTTACGAATCTTATACTCAGCGCGAGTTGAGCGCTTAGCGTAATAGCGGTATCCAGTACCAGCTTCGCTTTCTAATCTAACTTTTACGTGTGACGCTTTTGCCATCGTCTAACTCCTTAAATTCTTATAGAGCCGCGTTTATGCTCTATTGTTGAAAAAATGTCAAGCATTATGCACAAGATTTTGTTATGTAACTTTTCATGTCATTAAAAGCGCCTTTTAAAATAGGCTCAATAGAGCCCAAAAACCCAGTATTTCTGGCCCCTATGTCAGGGGTCAGTGATCAGCCATTTCGTAAAGTGGTTAAATCCTATGGCGCTGGGCTGGTCTTTAGCGAGATGATTGCTAGCCGCGAATCTGTCCTTGGGCGCGATTCCTCGGCTAAAGCTAATACGGATTATAGTGAAGAATATCCGGTTGTCGTCCAGCTCGCTGGCTGTGAGCCAGACATGTTCGCAGAAGCGGCTAAGATTAATGTCGATAAAGGTGCGGCGATCATTGATATTAATTTCGGCTGCCCGGTTAAAAAGGTCGTTAAAAAGCTCGCAGGCTCAGCACTGATGCGCGATGAAAAGCTCGCCTATGACATTATGAAAGCGACAGTCAATGCGGTCAGCGTGCCTGTGACGGTTAAAATGCGCTTAGGCTGGGATGAGGAAAGCTTGAACGCGCCTATATTGGCAAAAATGGCTGAGGATTTAGGCCTACAAATGATCACTGTCCATGGGCGTACACGCATGCAAATGTATAATGGTAGCGCTAATTGGCAGGCTGTACGCTCGGTCAAAGACGCTGTAAGTTTGCCCGTGATTGTCAATGGCGATATAGCAAGCGCAGCCGATGCACGCCAAGCCATGCAGCTTTCTGGCGCGGATGGGGTTATGGTTGGTAGAGCCGCCGAGGGCAGGCCGTGGCTTTTAGGGCAAATCGCGCATGATCTCGGCTATAATCAGGATCAAGAACGCCCTGAACCCTCATTAGAAGAGATCAAAAACGTTGCGCTAGAGCATTTTAATGCTTTACTTCAAACCTATGGCGAGCATAAAGGTGTTTCAATCGCGCGCAAGCATCTAGCGTGGTATTCGCAAAATGCGGGCGCTCATGGTGAGGGAATTGCCGGCGCTACCGATTTTAGACGTAGCATCAATAAAGAGCGTGATCCTGAGGCAGTATGCGCGCTAATCTCTAAGTTCTTCTCTTAATATTAAACGCGCAGTTCTTCATTCACACGCTTTTTTGCATACGTCTTATGGTGTTTGGGAATTACTGGAATTTCGTTACACTCTTTATCAAATTTTTTGCTCAAATTACTCATATGCTCCGAATACCAAGCTAAATGTGATGCATGGTATATATAAGGCGATACATCAATTTCATTAATAACTTTTTCACGTCCTTGGCCGTCAATAAGTTCAAGAATATGTTGTTGATCGGCAAGAGTAGTAACTGCCATGAAAAACTGGGTTATACAGCCCGTAATGTTATGAGCTGTTTCTTGAACGTCTTTATTGAGCTGGACCATATTTCTAGCTTTATGCTTTATGTGTTGGCTAAGAGCATAGAGACTTTCTTTCTGAGATTTGATAAGATCTATCGAGTTTTGAAGCGCTATCGCTGTTCTCTTGAGCTGAGGATCTTGTGAAGATTCATCTTCTTTCGGTTTATTGGTTAAAAAGGCGACATTAACACTAGTCAGAGCGCTAAGCATTGTTTGAATTTGCGATTCAGTATGTGAAAAGAATTTTTCAGATTCAATAAGGTCATCGCAGCCACGATCAACGACTTCTTGAAATTCCTTATATAAATCTTCAATTGCTGAACAATTAGCGACTGATTTTTGGTAGAGCGCTTCTTTGACGTGTGGAGTATCTGGCTTTTTTATATCTTGAACGTCTTGTTGAAGAAAAGGCACCTTGAGTGGGATGCGAAAAACTCTTCTTGTAATTTGTACACGCGCTTGATCATTAAATTCGACGGCAAAATCACGAATAGCTTTAATATCCTGTGAGCGCTTTAACGAATGCTGAATAACGTTGTCATGGATTTGCGTATAGGCTTGTCTGCATTGCTTTACGAATTCAAAGACAGCAGCCGTATTTTTTGTCTTTACTATATTTGATGTTATTTCTTCAATTTGCTCACTGTTTAGTTGAGAAAGTTGTTGTATTAGATCTTTTTGATCAGGCTCGGATACCTGCATCTCCTCAAGTTTATGACGCTCCTGCATACGTTTATTTATATGATTTTTACATTGCTTTGCAGCTTCTTCAGTATTTCCACGAAGCATACCTGAATCAATCCAAGCATCTAGGCTTTTAGAGAAATCTTGCCAATATTCAGCCATAAAAAAATTATCAAGCTGATTGTCATTCAAGCGTTTAACAAAACTGTCTATAGTATTTTGAGGTATATTTTTAGGACTCAAATCAATGCGTTTCTCTTTACAAAAAAGCAGGAAATTTTTAGCATCAGAGATGTCTAAGATTGCTGCCGGATATGTTCTGCCTTTATACTTTTGGCGTAAAAAAAAGTCATCGATTGATAAAGGGCACTGACCTTTTTGCGTTAGATATGTATTAAGACCTTCAAAGGTTAAATCTTTTCCTTTTTCTGGATCCTCACATTTTGCGCTATAGTGGACTGTAGCGCCATGATATTCTCCCACAGCCTTCGCTAGAAAATAATATGGCGCTTCATGACCTTTGTTGTCGGCTGGTAGATGCGGGAATGCATATGTTAGCAAATATGCTTCAATTTGTTTTATGCGTGCTTGAGTAAGAAATTGCTCAGCCATTTTAAGCCCCCCTTGCGAATATGAAAAACACTAGGGGATTTAACAGGGCTTTGTGCTTATGTCAATACTTTTGGTTGTGCTTCTATATTATACATGCACAGCAGCGGTGTGGAGCTAGACAATTACTTTTTCTTTTTAGGACCTTTGGGCCCGCCCGTATAGGAGTTCTTTTTGCCGCGTGGCTTTCCGCGGCCTTTTTTACCTTTGTCGCCACGTCCTTTAGAAAAAGGCTTCTCACCCATTGGGCGTTTCTTTTTGAAATTTAGCCCCGGAATATCCGCACCTTTTAAAGATTCACCTGCAAGCTCTAAAACGCATGAGCCAGTTAGCCCATCCGCTTCTTTCAGCTTAACAGTTACTGCCGCGCCAAGGCGATAGATTTTACGGCGGCGTTTACCGATTAAAGCATGGCCTTCTTCATCATGGATGTAGAAATCATCCGCTAAAGATTTCATGGGCACTAGCCCGTCCGCACCGCTCTCATCAAGAGAGACAAATAGACCAAAACGCGTGACACCACTAATTTTGCCTTGGAAAGTGGCGCCGATATGAGAGGAGAGATAACTCGCTGTGAAGCGATCAGTCGCAGAGCGCTCGGCCTCCATAGATGCGCGCTCAGTCGTAGAGATATGCGCGGCAAATTCATCAATACGGCTCACCTCTTCTGCGCTAATCCCACCTGAACCAAGATCATAAGCAGCAATCAGTGAGCGGTGAACCAGCAAATCTGCATAACGGCGAATAGGGGATGTGAAATGCGCATATTTCTCTAAGGCTAGCCCAAAATGCCCGATATTATCAGCCATATAAACCGCCTGTGATTGGCTGCGCAGTATGACTTGGGAAATAAGATGCGAATAGGGCAGCTTGTTGCCTTGACGCAAAATGCCATTAATCTGGCTAGGCTGCATGACAGTGCCTTTAGGTACAGAAATACCAAAACTCTCAACAAATTCACGCACGCTATCAAGCTTATCGGACTTTGGCTTATCATGGATACGGTATACGCATGGATAATTTTTAGGATCGCGCTTGGCCTCAATGGCCTTTGCCGCCGCCACATTCGCTAAAATCATAAATTCTTCGATCAGCTTATGTGCATCAAGGCGGGCTCTGGGTTTAACGCCGCTCATATTGCCTTGATCATCAATAATGATTTGGCGCTCTGGTAGATCGAGATCCAGCGCCCCACGCTTCATACGGGCTTTATCAAGTATAGCGTATGCCTCATAAAGAGGCTCAATAACCTTCTTCATAAGGGGTTTTGTTAGATCATCCGTAAGCCCATCTTTGGCGGCCTGTACTTGCTCATAGATAAGGCGTGCATGCGATTTAATCAGCGCACGCACAAATTTATATTTAACAAGCTGACCTGCCTCATCAATCCACATATGAACAGCTAATGAGGCGCGCGGCTCATGAGGGCGTAGCGAGCATAGATCATTTGAAAGCGCTTCGGGAAGCATCGGCACTACGCGATCAGGGAAATAGGTTGAGTTGCCGCGTCTGCGCGCTTCATTATCGAGTGGCGAAGCAAAGCGCACATAATGCGCTACGTCAGCAATCGCAACAATGAGGTGATAGCCTTCAGCCGTTTTCTCGGCAAAGACCGCATCATCAAAATCTCTTGCATCGGCGCCATCAATCGTCACCAAAGGCACATCGCGTAAATCTTCTCTGCCTTTAAGTGAGGGCACCTTCATGCCTTCGCATTGCTTTAATACATCATCAGGCCACTCTTCGGATAAGCCTGCCTCATGAAGGGAGATGAGGCTAATCGCTTTCGGATCATCTCTGCGCCCAATCACTTCGACAATACGCACTTTCTTTCGGCGTAAACCACGGCCAGGCTGTATCTCACCAAGAGCAAGATCACCTTCCTTCGCGCCATTAAGCTCGCCATGAATAATATCAAAATCGTACTTGGCTTTTTTATCTGTCGGCAGCAATACAGGCCCATGTTTTTGATAATGAATAAGCCCTAATACGCGGCCCTTCTCATTATCTAGCGCTTTGATAATACGCGCTTCATATGTATCGTCTGATAAACGCGATAAGCGTACCAGCGCGCGTGAGCCTTCTTTCAAGCGGTTAAAATCCTTACGATCTGGTACGATCTCTATAACAGGATATTCACCTTGTAGCCCGGCATTCCATTCTGTAGGGAAGGCAAACATATCACCGTCAGGCGTTATTTTGCTAACCTCAACCACCATCACATTCGGCAAACTATCGGGCGCGCTATAGGCTCCACCAGCTTGCTTGGCGATAACACCATCCGCTTCCATGCTCTTAAGAGCTTGCTTAAGCGCAACGCGGTTATCGCCGCCCTTAATCCCGAGTGCTTTGGCGATGTCTCTTTTATTCAATGCCTCCCCGGAGGCGCGGATTAATTCTAATATCGTGGATTGATCAATTTGGCTCATACAGTTACCAGCCTAGGCTTTATTAGAGAAACTTTCAATGAGGATTTTCTTGACTTGGCATAATATTATATATAAGACAGCGCGCATGAATAAGAACGACACACAAAGAAGACGCGCCTTTAATAAAAATATTATAGAGCGCTATGCAAATCCTGAAGAGAATGGCCCAATCTTGGACGAACAAAAGCTTGGCGATATTATCTGTTCTCTAGCGAGAATGGCGGCCGATCATAGATGCCGTAAGAGCTATGATAATATTGCACAATATTTTCAAAACGCATCCCTTCATAAACGAGAGCGCCTTCGCTTAAGGGCTGCTTTTGAGCAAGCCTTAGTGCTGACTAGATTTTTGCCGGATTACATTCAAGCCAAGCATGGTTTATCGGATCAGGAGATGAATGTAAAAGGCTTCGCAAGAGGTATGGATCAATACCAAACAAAAGCCGCTTACTACATAGGCACAGAAAAGCGAGAAAAAGAAAAAAATAAGGACGCTGAAGCGACTTTAGAAAATCTTTCATATAATGGCTTTATTGCTTATGTTGCCCAAAATGTAAAAACTGAAGGTTTGCGTGCTGATGTGTTTGAAATTGGGACAGCTTTAACAGATCTTTCTAAGATAGCGGCTGTTAAGTCTAGCGCTGCCGATATTACAAGCTTTGTGAATAATAGCAGTTTTCAATCTGCTGTAGCGGGTCTTAAACCAGTCGTTTTCTAAATAAGCACTAAGCCTCAGGGCTTTGCCATTCTTGTGCCTTAGCATTTTTACGTTTTAATTCTATGGCAAGTCCAAGAACAACGCCCAGCCCGATCGCAATTGTTAAATCTGCAATAACGGTCAGGATAAAGGTTAAAAGCAATAAAAATAAATCGGCCTTAGGAAGCGCAGCATACTCTTTCCATTTATGTGGTTCGCTCATATTCCAAGCCGTCAATATAAGCAAAGCCGCCAAAGCGGGCATAGCGAGATAGCCTGCTAATGACGCGGCCAGCATCATGGCTAATAAAATACATACCGCATGAACCAGACCTGCCACTGGCGTTTTACCGCCAGCGCGAATATTTGTCGCTGTACGGGCAATCGCTCCTGTTGCGGGAAGCCCTCCAAAGAGAGAGGAGCCAATATTGGCAGCGCCCTGCGCTAGAATTTCAGCATTAGGTCTATGCTTGCCGTTGCTCATTTTATCAGCAACCATCGCAGAAAGAAGTGATTCGACGCCCGCTAAAAAGGCGATAACAAGCGCTGAGGGTAAGAGCTCAACCATATGAGAAAGGCTCAAATCAGGAAGCTTTGGCATTGGCAAAGATGAGGGCAGAGCTCCAAAACGGCTATGTAAGGTATCGACATCAAGACCCAATACATAAACGGCTAAAGAGCTAAGAGCCACCGCAACGATAAGCCCTGGAAACTTTGGAAAGAATTTACGCAACGCTATGATTAAAGCCATGCTCAGTAAACCAATAAGCAAGGCTTCACTATTCAATGTGGCGCGCGCTTCCCACAATAACGGGATTTTCTCTAAAAAATCGGCAGGTACTTTTTCTAGATTAAACCCAAGTAAGTCTTTGATCTGGCTTGTCGCAATGATTACAGCAATCCCCAGTGTAAAGCCGCTAATCACACTCTCGGGCACAAAGCGAATAAGACTGCCCGCACGCAAAAAACCTGCAAGCGTAAGGATAATCCCGGCCATAAATGTAGCGAGCACTAAGCCATCATAACCATGCGCAGCAATCACCCCAAAGACAACAACGATAAATGCGCCTGTTGGCCCGCCAATTTGCACACGGCTACCACCAAGAAGCGAGATTAAAAACCCGCCAATAATCGCGGTGATCAGCCCTGTTGCAGGCTCGGCTCCGGAAGCAATCGCAATGGCTAAGCTAAGCGGCAATGCCACCATAGCCACCGTGATCCCGGCGATAAGATCGAGGCGAAATAACGACCAAGAGTAATCTTGCAATGTTGTTAAAAGTTTAGGTTTCATAGAGGCCTAATAGCAAGTTGGAGCTGCTTAAGCCTACGCCTTAATGTGTATGCGCGCAATTAGAGTTTATAAATCGTAGGATTTCTCAATTGTGCGAATAGAATGCATTGCAGAAGCGATAGTCATACCTTGCGGCATATATTCTTCTATGCCTTTAACCCATTCATCTTTTAAACACATACGAGAAAGAATATCAGCGCGAAGTTTTGTGAGCCAAAAAGCAGCCATATCAATTTGGATTTCTTTACCAAATTGACGAGTGACAGAATGTTTATTTTCCATCGCTTTTATAACAATTGTACTGAAAGCGTCGTCGTATTTTTTTTCATCTTCCGGCGTCGTCACAGCCATAAAAGCCTTGCAAAAAGGCTCTTCATTCATGGCATATTCTTCTATTGCGCTAGAAAAACTATCAAAAACGTCATTAAGCTTCATAGCTTTGCTTGTAGCGAAGCTATGAAAATATGTCAATTAATATACGCGTTTTTTCGGTGGGATTGGTTCAATCTCGTCCGTCAACGTTTTCATGATCACTGGGCGATACTCAATTTTGGTTTTACCAGTTGGGACATCCAAATGAGTGATTGTGTGCTTCATCCACTTCTCATCGTTACGATCAGGGAAGTCTTCATGCGCGTGAGCGCCGCGGCTTTCCTCACGATTAGCTGCTGAATGCATAGATACAACCGCCTGATTAAGAAGGTTATCAAGCTCAAGCGTTTCAACAAGATCGGTGTTAAAGATCATTGAACGGTCTGTAACGCCAAGATCGGCCTTACCTTGATAAACTTCATTGATCTTAACAACACCCTCATCCAAAGACTTGGATGTACGGAAAACAGCCGCATGATTTTGCATTGTTTTTTGCATTTCCATGCGCAGCTCAGCCGTGCGCGTTGAGCCTTTTGCATGACGGAAGTGATCAAGACGCTCGATCGCTTTGCTGCCATCATCGCCGCCTTTAAATGGCTTGTGAGGCGCGCTTGGTGTAACGATCTCTGCACAGCGATTAGCCGCTGCACGTCCGAAGACAACCAGATCAAGAAGAGAGTTAGAGCCCAAACGGTTCGCACCATGCACAGACACACACGCCGCTTCACCAATCGCCATAAGGCCTGGTACAACAGCATTAGGATCTTTTTTCGTTGGATTAACAACTTCTGTTTTATAGTTCGTTTGAATACCGCCCATATTATAGTGAACAGTCGGTAGAACTGGAATTGGCTGCTTAGTCACATCAACGCCGGCAAAAATACGTGCGCTCTCGGCAATACCTGGAAGGCGTGAGTGAATAATATCCGCATCTAAATGCATCAAGTTCAGGTGAATATGGTCAGCACCTTCACCAACGCCGCGGCCTTCACGGATTTCCATTGTCATTGAACGTGAAACAACATCACGAGAAGCAAGGTCTTTTGCAGATGGTGCATAACGCTCCATAAAGCGCTCGCCTTCAGAGTTTGTTAGATAACCACCTTCACCGCGCACACCTTCAGTAATCAAACAGCCTGCGCCGTAAATACCAGTTGGGTGGAACTGCGTGAATTCCATATCCTGCAGAGGAATACCTGCGCGAAGAACCATCGCGCCGCCATCACCTGTACATGTATGCGCAGATGTACAAGAGAAGTACGCACGACCATAACCGCCAGTGGCCAGAATTGTTTGATGCGCACGGAAGCGGTGAAGCGTACCTGTATCAAGGTCCCACGCCATCACACCCAAACATTCGCCTTCTTCACTCATAATGAGGTCAAGCGCGAAATATTCGATGAAGAATTCTGCGTGATGTTTCAAAGCTTGCGTATAAAGCGTGTGCAAAATCGCGTGACCTGTACGGTCAGCCGCCGCACATGTACGTTGCGCAGTGCCTTTACCGAAATGTGTTGTCATCCCGCCAAAGGCGCGCTGGTAAATCTTACCCGCCGCTGTACGAGAGAATGGTACGCCATAATGCTCAAGCTCGATAATCGCAGGGATCGCCTCGCGGCACATATATTCAATCGCATCTTGGTCACCCAGCCAGTCAGAGCCTTTTACAGTGTCATACATATGGAACTGCCAGCTATCCTCGCCCATATTACCAAGGGCTGCCGAGATACCGCCCTGCGCCGCCACAGTGTGTGAGCGCGTTGGGAAAACCTTAGAAATAAAGGCTGTGTTCAAGCCCTTTTCCGCACAACCAAAACCAGCACGAAGGCCCGCGCCACCAGCGCCGACGACAACAACGTCAAATTCGTGATCGATAATTTCATATGATGGTGTAGCTTTTTCAGCCATTTTTATTCTCCGCTCTTATAACGCGATTTTCAAAATTGAAAAGATTGCTGCTGTCCCAAGTCCAAAAAGAACAAGTTTCATAACAACCAATTTAACAGTCTTCATAACTTCGCAATGAATGTAATCTTCAATCACAACCTGCAGGCCAAGGGCTGCATGGTAGAAGTTAGATATAATAAACAAGATCGCCAATATCGCATTGACTGGCTCTGCCAACCAAGTTGTAAAGCTCACATAATCAGCACCTTTTAAAGATACTAGACTATAAACAAACCAAATAACCAAAGGCACATTGGCAAAAGCTGTGATGCGCTGTGCCATCCAATGATCAGAACCGTGACCTGCTGCTCCTAGACCGCGTGCGCGAGCCAATGGAGTTTTCATGCCGCTTTTATCCCATTTAAGTTTCATTATTCAGCAGCTCCTTCTTCGATAACAATGCTGATTGTCTCTTCAATATATGGCACTGACATCTCAGGTGCAAAACTCAAGGCGCAATACCATGTTGCAAATGTCAAAAGAGCAGCGACAGCAAAGACCGCGTAACCTGCTCTATATGCATTTTCAATTTTGAATAAAAGACCAAAATCCCAGAAGAAATGGCGAATACCATTACAGAGGTGATAAAAAAGTGCTGCAGACCAGCCAAAGAGCATGAAGGTGCCAATCGGGCCGCTTACAAATTCATATAGCGCATTATAAGCCTCTTTACCGCTCGCTGCTGCGACTAACCAGCATACAATAAGAAGTAAGCCAGCGCTGAGCGCGATCCCGCATGCGCGGTGTAATATAGAAGTGAAAGACGTTAATTGCGGCTTATAAACTTGCAAATGCGGCGATAAGGGACGCTCTTTTTTAACAGCTTGAGTTTCAGACATTTATATAATTCCTATCATTTCTCGCACGATAAATGTGAGTCTCATAATAGGAATTATTCCTGCCATTTCAATGGCTATTTTACCTCTAGCCGTAAAATATTAGCGCTGTATGCTAAATGAGCCTTACTCACCCATTTTTAGGTGACGTGCAGCCTCTTTTCCCTCATGTTGTGGGCGCATAATTTGTATATGCTCATAGGGCTGACCATTTTCATCTCGATTATTATGGTCTGCTTTTTGGAAGAGCGCGACGAGTTTGGATGTGTCGCCAGCTTTTATTGTAATGCGAGGTTTATTGCTCATTATTTCGTTCTCCTGTTCATGTATTTTTAAAACCGTTGGAGGGACTATATGATGAGCAGAAAATTACGGTCAAGAAAATAAATATTATGATTTACTTACAATAAGATAAAGCCCACTTACGCACTGTAAATGGGCTTTGTAATCTCTATAAATATTGATCAAATTACTTGTCGAAATGTCCGCTTTCAATCAAAAGCTCGGCAATCTGGATGGTGTTAAGCGCCGCCCCTTTGCGAAGGTTATCAGCAACACACCAGAAGTTAATGCCGTTTTCAACCGTAATATCTTCGCGTACACGGCTGACATAAACATCATCTTCACCTTGAATTTCAACAGGTGTCACATATTCCACGCCCTCATTTTCAAGGTCGATCAAGCAAATGCCACGTGTTTTGCGGAAAAGATCTTTAGCTTCAATCGCGCTCAGCTCGTTCTCAAGCTCGACATTGACCATTTCAGCATGACCAATAAAGGCAGGAATACGCACGCATGAGGCACAGACTTTAATAGAAGGATCGAGAATTTTCTTTGTCTCAACCATCATCTTCCATTCTTCTTTTGTCATGCCATCATCCATGAACACATCGATTTGCGGAATAGCATTAAACGCAATTTGTTTTGGATAAACAGACGGTGTCGGCGTCTCATTCACATAGATACCTTTTGTCTGATTAAACAGCTCATCCATAGCGTCTTTACCCGAACCTGAAGTCGATTGGTATGTTGAAACAACAACGCGTTTGATCTTTGCTGCTTCATGCAATGGCTTTAAGGCAACAACCATCTGGATTGTAGAACAGTTTGGGTTTGCAATAATGCCTTTTGGAATATCTTTAACAGCCTCAGGATTTACTTCCGGCACGATCAAAGGCACGTCCGGATCCATACGCCAATAAGAGGTGTTATCAATAACAATCGCGCCAGCGGCTGCGGCTTTAGGAGAAAACTCAGCAGACACTTTCGCGCCAGGAGAAGATAAAACAATATCAACGCCTGTAAAATCAAACTTTGCAAGGTCTTGGACTTTAAGGTTTTTATCACCATATGAGACTTCACGGCCAACGCTGCGGCTTGATGCAAGTGCGAACACTTCATCGGCAGGGAAGTTACGCTCATCAAGAATTTTAAGCATTTCATGCCCGACATTTCCTGTGGCACCGACAACGGCTACTTTATATCCCATTTTTATCTCCTGCTTATGCTGTGCCTTCTTTAAGGCATCGCGAAGAGTAGCTTTTGCTCTTCTTCTGTAAGTTTGTTTTTATAGGTCTCTGAACCTACATCATGCGCAATGTTTTTAAGCGCCCTCAAGCGCAGATATATATCACCCGTGTGAAGTGTATCAAGTCTTAAATGTTCTGCATGAAATTTAAAACGATAGACAAGGCCCTCAGTGAATGCTGTTTGTGGGTCTAGGCCTTTTTTTTGCTGTTGTATTTTGTGAACCTGTTCATAGATAGCCTGCAGCTCTATCATTCCGTAACGATCAATTTTTTGTGCCATAATTTTATATAGTAGTTATACGCAATGGGCTGTGATACTCTATTTTCCGAACAAATTGCAAGTTATATTTCATAATTCCGGATGCCCTTTAATAAAAAGAAAACGATCAAAGCCCTCGAGCAAAAAGTTGCTGAAGCTGACGCTTTAGCGGAAATGAAGTCTAATTTTCTGGCAACAATTAGCCATGAAATTAGAACGCCGATGCAGTCCATCTATGGCCTGTTAGAGCTTATTGGCGATGAAAATAAAGATGATAAAATCGCCGAAATGGTACGCACCGCGCAAGCCGCCTCAAGCGGTTTGTTAGAAATTCTCGATGATGTCTTGGATTTTGCCAAAATGGATGCTGACAAAATGGAGCTCGATAATTTCGAGGTGCCCGTGCGTTTGCTTGTGCGCGGCCTTTTAGAAGCACTTTCAGTAAAAGTTCACGGCGTGAATATCGAGCTTATTGATGATATTGAGCAAGACGTTCCTTTTGTTGTGATTGGTGACCCTAAACGTTTGCGCCAGATCATCATGAATTTATGCGGTAACGCGCTGAAATTCACCAAGCAAGGCAGCGTCACTGTCCGCGTAACAACAGCGACACAGCATATTAGCGCGCCAAGTGATGGCATTGCCTTACGCTTTGAGATTATTGATACAGGTATCGGTATGTCTAAAGAGGTCTGCGAAAAGCTCTTTGGGGCTTTTGTGCAAGCGGATAGTTCAACCCAGCGTAAATATGGCGGAACGGGCTTAGGGCTTTCCATTTCGAAAAAACTTGTCGAATTAATGGATGGGCGCATTGGCGTGGAAAGCGAAGAGGGCAAAGGCTCATGCTTTTGGTTTGAGATTCCAACGCGCGAAGTCAACACAGATCAAAGCACAGTGAACTTGCCTGATCTTAAGGGAGTCTCTGTTCTATCCGTTGAAGATCACCCGCAAGGCGCAAAAGAAATCGTGAACTCCCTGCGCTCTATGGGCGCAACAGTTGAAAGCTGCCCGACCTATAAAGAGGGTCTAGCGCTTGCGAAGCGTCGTCCCTTTGATGTGGCTGTAATCGATCAAGGCCTGCCCGATGGCCTTGGCCTAGACTTGATTAAAGAGGTAACAGCCATCCGCCCGAATATGGGGCTCGTCATGTATACGGTACGCGATGATATCGGCCTCTCACACTCCTTAACAGCGCTAGGCGTGACCTATCTGACAAAGCCTGCCAGCCGCTTAGGTCTCGGCGAAGCTGTGCGTGATGCTGCAAGCCAAGTGACAAAGATGGATATCACAGGCCCAACGAAATTGCTGATCGCAGAAGATACGGAAAGCGTGCGTGATATTTTAGGCCGCCAGCTAGACAAAATAGGCGCACAAGCCACCTTCGTTGAAAATGGCCAAGAAGCACTCAAAGCGATTGAAACGGGTGAATATGGCATTATGATTACTGACTTGCATATGCCCGAGCTTGACGGCTATGGCTTAGTGGAAAAAATCCGAGAGCAAGAACGCGATACGGATAAGCACTTCCCCGTCATTGTGCTAACGGCCGATGTGCAAATGGCGCAGCGTGAAACTTATCTGCGCCACGGCTTTGATGAGTGCTTACTAAAGCCTGTCAGTTTAGGCCAATTCAAACGTCTTCTTATTCGCTGGGGCTTGGTGAATGAAGAAGCAGAGGAGGCTGCTGAAAACGCATCAGAGCAGGGGGCTGAGACGCAACCTGCAACGGCGAGCGAAAAATCTGATAATGAGCAAGCGCCAGCGATTGATAAAGAAGCCATGATCGCGCAAATGGGCGCCATGGATGAAATGGCAATCGAAATGCTCGGCATGTTTGTTGACATGACCCAGCCAATTATAGATAAGATAAAACCGGCTCTTGAAGAAAATGACCATAGCCAGCTCGCAGAGCTAGCGCACTCGCTAAAGGGCGGTGCGCGAAGTGCATGCTGTAATGTTTTGGGTGACATAGCAGCAAAAATGCAGGAAGAAGCTGAAAAACAAAATTCAGTCTCTGAGCTTGCTAAACAAATAGAGCAAGAGTTTGAGCGCGTGAAAGAAGAAGTGAAGGCGCTGTAATTGTAAAAAAGAAACATAATAAAAATATTAAGGGTAATAAGAATGAGTGAAGATCAAAAAACTGAACTAAAAACCACCGCGAGCCCGCTCAGTGACGCACAAAAATGGCAATCACTTTTGCGTGGTCAGATAATAAATAGCACTGTTCATAAATTCTCTAGGCTCATTCAGCTTGTCGATCAAAAAGCACAAGTCATGATCTTGCTAAACTCAATTCTCGTGCCGGTCTGTATCCGTGGTTTTGAAGACCCGATCTTACATTATCCGGCCTTAATATCGATCGCGACAGCGTGCTTGAGTATTTTTGTCTCAATCATCTGTATTTATCCTAAACGCAGTCATCGCAAAAGCACTGATCCGAACTTTAACTATCTGCATTTCAACGATATCGGCCACATGAAGCGTGAAGATTATCTCGAGCAGTTCTTACCGCTCTTTAATGATCCTTATAAACTCGCAGAAATAGCGGTGCGTGATATTCACGACACTGCGCAAAAATCAATGATTCCGAAATATTTTTGGATCAAGATGGCTTACGGTATTTTCTTTGTGGGTAACCTATTGGCCGTGATTACGATCGCATTCTTGCTATAGAGCCTCATAAAAGGCTCTACTCACAAGAGACATCATCAACATTCACAAGCGTTTGTGTCGCAGCATTTGAAATCATCCAAACACGAAGACATAAGCTGCCGCTTGCGCAAGCGATTGTGGTATCGCTATCAAGATCTTCAGCGCCGCCAGTTGCGTCAATGACATCCGCTTCACATGTGCCGAATTTCTCGTTTAAGCGCTCTAGAGCGGATTCAAGATAAGCATCGCTCTTGGCGGTTTCAATCCAGAAGAATACGCCATCTGTGCCGTTATAATACTGCCAATCATTGAACATTTCAGGCGGCGGCGGCATGAACTTACCGCTAGAGCCACCAAAGATTTTCATATGCTGGTTATCACTACCTGCATTATGGCCGGGGCAGCGTATATTCTCGATCGTGCGATCAGAAGCGCGATAGCCGACCGGTAAATGTGTCGAGTTAGGCGCAAGCGGATAGCGAATATGCGCACCCGGATCAGTCCCTGTGCCGCTATTATCAACACTGTCATCACCATTTGGATATTTAAGAACGCATTCTTGGATCGCGCTGCGGATCGTATCAATCTGCCCGTTAAGCGCGGCAACAGACTTAAATGTATTTTGTGATGAGGTTTGCTGCGATGAAGGCTCCATAAAGCTGAAAGTCAGAGCTGCTAAAAGCGCAATCGCAATCAAGATGTAAATAAGCGCGCTCCCTTTCTCAGAAGCACGCTTGTTATTTTGGGTATTAAGCATTTGATTTGCCATTAAAATCTATCCGATCTTACTGTTCAATAAGAACGTGATAATAATGGAATGTACCAGCCGGCTGTTGGAAACATCCAAAAGCTTGACCAACAAGTTCACCGCCAGTGCCGTTAATTGTAGCTGTTGTACCGCTAGCCACATAATTTGGTAATCCAGAAGATGAACCATCCGCATTTTCATGGTTTGTTGTTTGAACATTGACACCTGATTCTATAGGGATATCATCAACTGAAGCACTTGTAATGCCAAGCTCGTCATTGATTTTTTTGCAAATACCCTTTTTGATATCCGGCAAGAAAGCAATAACTTCGGCAGAAGAAGTTGTCGGTGAATCTTCTGTTGCTGAATCAACGCCAACATTCTCAATTTCATTTTCTGCGTTAAAGTACCATCTCCCTTGTGAGCCGGAATCCATAACTTCTGCCGGACCTGGCATATATGTGGCCCCACCGCCGCTTGGGTGGAACACACAATTTGCGCCAGAGTCTGAGCAATTGCCGAAATCGCTAGGAATATTAAATTCCATATCAGTGACATCAACGCCATTAGAGACCTGCATACGAATAATTGATGTTCTGACTGAAGCCGGATATTGCGTAATGCTTGAGCTGTTAACTAGATTTGTTTCTGAGGAGGCATCCCCGCCGCCACTACGTGAGCTTTGCGTTACCGCATAAGAGAGCGCTGCGAATAGAGCCACTGCGATCAAGATCAAGAACAAAACGTTCCCGCTCTCGCTCTTTCGAGCATGTTGTTCATTTTCATTGACTAGGCTACGCATTTCTCTCTCCACTTTTTTTGATTCTATAAACATAGTTTTCATTATCCTGCCTGACTAACTGTTACTTTACTGATTTTTAAAGATGCATTCAATGGGTACTTCTCACATTCGCGCCCCACACACATGCTTTGAATATTAACGCGCCAGCCGGAACCACCATTTTGGATATGGCCAACCGCTTCGCGGAACTGTCCAAAGGCGGCTGTTGTCTTCGCGGTGATAAGGACACTCGCGCCGCTTGATTTAATTTCTAAACCTCTATAGGTGTCCGACATTCTGTTTATAAATTCTGAAAGCTTAGCAGCATTTACATTGGTATTTGTAATGCTTGGCACATTCGGCTTCAAAGCGCTCGCCTCTTGTAGCTCTGCTCTAAGCTCAGTCAATTGCTGGATTTGTACTGTTGTATAGAGGCCAACAACGCCAGCAACAGACCAGACGATAGCAGCAATCGCGAGCATAGTCTGTCCCGTATTTTGCGGTAACTTTTCTAAAAAATGGTTTAGGTCATTCGCTGCATTTGGGTTTGTTAATTTTTTTAACGAACGCCAGTCGAAATTCTTAAACTTTAGTTTTATGCTCTCTATATCCAAATTTATGCCCCAAAAAACGGTATAAATATAATTATACTAATATTTATTATAAATTACAGTGGTTAACAGGACTTTAATTTTCAGCCATATGCTAAAGATGAAAAAGACCATAAACCATTGTATAGGTTTGTAAAATTATATTATCGCGTACCCATAACGCGAATACGACCATCTTTCTCCTTGTTATTTTCATCAACTTTAACAGCGAAACGCTCTTGTAAAGGCCTTACAAAGGCTGGTTGCACAAGGGCTTCCCACTCTACACGGTTTCCTTTAACTTCATAGCGCACGAGCGTGCCATCTAATTTACCCAAGCCATCAAGCAGCTCTTGTATACGCACCATATGTTTGATCGTATCGCTCTGCATGGCATTATAAGCGTTGAGCATAAGATCATTCGCAGCTTTGTCAGTTTCGATTTTAACCGTGTCTAAATCACGTGAAACCATATTAATCGCCATATAATTAAACATGAGAATAAGCGCTGCGATTAAAGCGACGAACATCCCGGACAAAACAAGCATACGCGCCGTCGCTCTAGAGAGTTTTTCTGTTTTTAACGTACGGTTACGCCAAGGCACAATATCGGCCACTTCGGCATTAATCGTGACGAAGTTAGCATCCATACTTTGCACGCGTGGTAAGATCGTTCTGGAAGCTCCTAAGAAGACTTGCATACGGCCAGTCTCAGGATCCCATCTTAGCGCAGAGGCTAAACCCTCTTGTTCGTATAAATAAACAGTTTCTCGATCCCAATATTCACTATTGCCTGGCAAGGCCGCCGCCAAAGGGCACCAGCTATTAGGGTTAGAGGCCAGTGTGATGGAGGGACAGGCTAAATACCAAAGGCGGTTTTCATCAATCGTGTATGTGTAATTAACTTTTTCAGTCCCACAAGCTTGCGATGCCGCATTCCACACAGCTTCATCTTCAGTGCCAGGAATATGCGGTATAACACCGCCAACCATCTCATGAGGCAAATGCGGTTTTAGATTGCCAACAAAATCCTTGTGCTCGCCAGCTAGATAATCAGAAACGCCTGGGCTAGGTTGCGCGCGGGTCACGCCGCCGCCAAGCTTGCCCGCAGAGACTTTGCCTTTATCCTGATCGTTATTATCTTCTGATGATGGCGCCAATTCCTAGCACTCCCCTAAATAATACATGTTACACAGCCCCCTGCATCAATCCGCCCATCATGGAGTCCATACTCATATTCATCACCGTCAAGGCGTAAATCGCACTACCAAAAGCAATAACAAGGAAAACACCGGTCAAAGCGAAGGCAAGCCACACAATCATCGAGTGTTTTGTCTTTGCCGCTTGCGAACGCATTTCGGCGATAGACTCCATAACTGTAGCAACTTGTTCGAGATCAGACAAGGCCGCAAGCTCTAATCGTTCATTTCTTCTCAAAGGCGAGCGATCCAAAGCATTACCCAAGGATACCCCACGTGATAGATCGTTCAATGATTCTTCCCAATAGGCTATAACATCGGGCGCGCCGGAAGCTTCTGCTGATTGCTCTAATGTATCGTTAATTGGCACCATACCATTAAGCATTCGCGCCGCCGCCGTCATTGAATCGGCAAAGGCCAAATCGCGCAAATAGCCACCAATAAGCGGGATTTTTCTCACAAGCTTGGCAGTCGGCCAGTCTTTTTTACCGCGATTGAGCCAGAAAGAGAATAAACACCAGCACATGAAAAGACCCATGAATACTGATGTATAAATCAAAATATCCCATGTAAGGCCGAGATTCCCAACAACACGCTCGAATTTTTCAAATTCTTCAGGATCGCTAGGCGGGTTATCTCTAAACCAGCCCAAAACCATATCTTTACCGGCCCATAACGAGCTAACGATGGAAAACACATCAAAGCCTAGCCAGCCCATTGTCCCCATGATCGCGCGTGCGTTCTTTTTCTTTTGTGTAATAGAGTGAATAGCGTGCGGAATACCCTCAATGAGGCGGTTGGCACGTTCGGAACCGGCCAGAATGGCCAAGGTTGAGTGATCAAAAATTTGCAAAGCTTTAAGCGCATCAATAACACCTAAACCTCGAGCGAGCGCTTCTCGTGCAGGTGCCAAAATATTTTGACGACGCGGATTTTCTTCAGCTTGAATGATTTTCCAAAGAGCAACCCCGGGGGATGATGAACCAGCACGGAACTGAATACCGCGTAGCAGCTGAACCTGCCACCATGTCGAGCGTGCAAGTAAACGCTCTAATGGCGAGCGTTCATGCGCGCGGATGGAAAGCACATAGCCACCGCGCTTGCCAATGCTTTCGCGCACATCATCTGCTGAGGGCAGGAAGAAAGTTTCGGTCACCTTTTTAGGTCCCGAAGCTGTCTCATATGCAATTTCAGCAATCCATTGCTGCATCTCTATCCCCTACGGCCCATTTTTTTACATCAGTCTTCTAAATAAGAAATTGCAGCTTTTGGATCGACCAAGCCGCTTAAAACCAGATCAATAAGGCCCTCACGACGTGTATGGACAACAACGCCATCTTCATGGGTGACGCTGTTTACATTATGCATGAGCGCTTCATATATGCCATTACGTTGTGATGGTCCGATCGTAATCATAAGCGCATCTAAAAGCAGCGTACGACCGGAAATACCTGTACGGTTACATAAATCACAGCCAGAACTATTATGGCGTCTAACCTTTTCACCACCAGTAAAGCCAAATTGAACAAGCTCTTGCTCATTTAAAACTTCACTCACACTATCTTTATGCGCGCAGCCTTGGCAGAGCGTTCGAACCAAGCGCTGGTTTAGGATACAGCGTACTTGCTGAGCAAGGGTATATGTCGAAGAGCGCTCACGCGCCACAGGCATAAGTGAGCGCAAACGCTCAAATGTTTGAAGCGCCGTATCTGCGTGAATGGTCGAGATCACTGTGTGACCTGATTCAGCCGCTTTCAAAGATGTTTCAACCGTATCGGCATCACGCATCTCCCCGATGATGATATAGTCCGGATCGTGACGCATCGAGGCGCGGATCAAATCTGCAAAAGCGCCGCCAGGCATACCAGGGCGAACCTGCCATTGTGTTGCATAGCGAAGCTCATATTCAATCGGGTCTTCAATCGTTAAAACATGACGGCGACGTCTGTCAATTTCTTGCACACAAGCATAAAGTGTTGTTGTTTTACCAGAACCTGTCGGACCTGAAAGCAGGATAAGGCCGCCGCCCCCTTTAATTTCAGGAGACAGAAGTCTAGCCAAGTGATCGGCCACATCTGGGTGGCGTCTGAAAAGTTCATCAAAGCCTTTTAGCGCTGCGCGGTCCAATAGACGAAGTGTAAGCTTTTCACCATCTTGCGCTTGCGGACCAGCAGCCACACGTACGTCGATTGATCGGCCTTGCCATGTAAAGCCGAAACGTCCGTCTTTTGGCGTTGTTCTATCACCAAAGTTCAAGCCCGCGTCACGTTTAAGCAAAGTCGTTAAACGCGCCATTTCCTCAGCTGGAAGCAAATGCATAGGCATCATATCGCCATCAATACGATACTGAATCCAGTTAGGGGCATCAGGGTTATTATCTTGCACAAGGTGAATATCCGAAGCGCGCATTTGTAGGGCTTCTGCAAGCATATCACGTTGGAACTGGTTAAGAAGAAGACCATTGTCAGGGTCTTTTAGCCACTGAGATAATGTCTTTTCACAGCGATCCGCAGACAGATCATGCACTGAGCGTAAAGTATCAATAAGCTCTTTACGATCCCAGACTTCAACTTCAATACGCTCAACCGCAAAGCCGCTTCGTTGGGCTGTTGAGATTAAAGCCTCGATTTGTCGATCATTGAGATCATGCAGCGGTGCAATTCTCAAAGAGCCATCACGTAAGCCGACAAGGTGAATGGATAATGGTAACCAGCTTTGAACAGGCAAAATGGCGCGAAGCTGATCGCCTGTCGCGCGGTCTTTAACACTTTGATCTTCAACTTCGGAAGGAACATGCGCTCCCGCCATATCAAGCAATTGCTCAGTTGAGCGCGTAATACCCTTATCAAGCAGCATCGCACGTTCGCGCTGAACCATATCCAAATAACGCTCACGCCCTTCAACGGCTTTTTTACGCTGAGGGTTAGCGCTTGTAGCCTTGCTAACGACTTTGCTCTCTGAGCTCTGTGGGCTTTCTGAACCGGGCGTTTGTGGTGGCTCGCTGTTACTCATAATTAAAAACTCTTATTCGTCGCTTGATGTTGTATCAGATGTGCTGTCTGATGATGCCGTAACACGGTTAATAGAAGATAAAGATCTATCAAATAATAAGAGAATACGCTGTCCTTGATAGCCAAACTCAATGCCGTCATATTCGATATTAATGTTCCAAGGAACACCGCCAATGACAGTTTCTTCTTGATTAAAGACAATACGACTACCGCCAGGGCCATTGATAATAGCTCTGGATGGTGAGAAAGACGTGATTTTATAGCCGTCTAGAACGCTCGCCGCGCTGGCTGCAGAGATTGTGCTGCGATTTTGTATGGCTGATCGAGGGCGTGCCGGCATCGGTCTTTGATCACCGGTTAAAGTTGGATTTTGATCACCTGACATTGCTTGCGGTGCATCAAGCATCTCGCCTTGTTCATCATAATAAACCATACCATCGCTATTTGAGAGCATAATGGCTTTTTGATCTTGCGATACAGTGGCAATAGATTCGCCGCGAACAGGTAACACTAGAACGCCTCGCGCACCATCATGCTTAACCTGAATATCATCCAAAAGCTCGCCAACACGTGTAGGAGACCAAGAGATTGTTAAAGGACACGCTTCGATAGGTTGTAAGACATCCCCTGCATGACAGCCATTATCTTTAAAGCTGACACCATTATCACTGCCTGAGACAAGAATATCATTGATCTCAAGCGGGCTATCGCCTGAATTTACAAGTGAAACTGTAATGGTCGATGTTGTTTCAATATCTTCGCCGAAATCAATTTCTTGTAAAGAAGATACGAGCAAACCTTTACCCGGAACAGCTTGCGGGAATGTAGACGCCTCATCAACATCTTCAGGCGTATATTCACCTTTTAAAGGCACACTAGAAAGTCCAGAAGGTCCGTTATGCTCTATAACAAGCACGCCAGAGGAGCGACCTTTTAACTTGGGAGACCATGAAACGGTGGCTATACAAGCTTGGCCAGCCTCTAACGTTTCGCATTCTGTTTTCAGGGAGTAACCTGAACGCTCAAAACTATCGATATAAATATCTTTAATTTCAATAGGGTTAGATGTGATATTCCGCAAGACAATAGGCTCAACCAGAGTTTGGCTTTCAGTCAATGTTTCGAAATCAAGTTCAGAAGGAATTGTATCAATATCACTCGTCGTGGAATCGCTCGCCCCTTCTGTAGCCTCAACAGTCCCTGAGACAGTCGCCGTCACTAAGCGCGTACGACCATTGTGAGACATGAGCATTTCTACACGCCATTGACCAGGCTGCAACCCTTTAACGGAAAGCGCGACCGCACATTCAGCGCCTGAGCTTAATGGCTCGTCCTGACACTGGTTCATAGAAACAACAGCAGAAACTGTAGAAGAAGGGTATAAACGAATTAAACCTGTTTCAACTGGCTGCGCTCCATCATTTCTGAAAAGAACAACAACTTGGGCCGTGGCACCAAGCGGGATAGCGCCACCATCAATATTGCTTTCAGATGGGGTTAGGCCACCAGACCCACCAACATTGCCAACAGCCGCACCCGGATCGTCAAACCCTGGATATTGAGCATGGGCAGGCAAAGCCATAGTGCCTAAGCCGAATGATAATAAACCAAAACTAAAAAATACTCGTAAATGCGAACGCATAACCATGATGAATAATCTTTTGAGGTGAGTTGAAATGACTCTTCTAATCCCATCATAACATAAATTTTATCCACAGGAGAGTTAAAATCTATGAATTTTGTATTTTTTTGAAGGCCAGCTTATATTTTTGAAGTGTTTGGCTCACAATGAACGCTCACACCATATTGCTGTGTGCCAACATATCGCATTCTATAAGACGCTTCTTATTACTGTGAAGGATCAAGTAAATTTGCAGGGATAGCTGAGTTCGTGTGCGCTGGCTGATTAGCGTGGAAAGGCGGTAATTTCCCATCAAAATTAATATGCCCGCCATCATCCGATGTGTAAACAATGACACGTGGCTTCAGAAGGAAAACAAGTTCTGTATTCGAGACTGAACTAGAGCGTGAGGTCGGGAAGAAGGGCTGGTTAAAGCCTGGACCAGATTTACTGAATTGATCATTTTCGCGAACAAGACCGGCGATGATGAGGGAATCGCCCGGACGAATACGAATTTGAGTTGAGAGCTCACGCTCCGTTGTTTGCGGAAGGCGCAGTGTTGTTCCATCCGCTTCAAAATCATCAAAGCCTTGGAATTCTTGCAGTTCAATTTCAATATTGCCGTAAATCGTTGCATTATCCCATGCGCTTGAGATCGTTAGAGTAAAACCTGTATCCACTGAGTCTGTCTCGGTCGACACCGTTGTCTCGCCATCTTCTGTTGTACGGCTAAGCGATGAAACATAGTTCACAGTGTCGGCGGCGCGTAAAGTGGCCTCAGCCCCTGAAAGAACGGTGACCTGTGGTTGGGAGATTGTTTTTACTGCGCCATAGCTTGAGATAAATTCTAAAACATTACTTGTGTTATAGCTCACATCACCTAGACCCGGTAGGCCAATGCTTATAGGTGTGTTGTCAGTTGTACCGATAGAACCAGGAATGCTGATGGTCGAGCCACCAATTTTACCGAACTCGGTCCAGTTAATACCTGTCTGGTTGCCAGTATCCAGGCCAACTTCCCAGATATATACTTCAAACACGATCAGCGCAGTGTTAGAGCGAATGCGCTGGAAATAACGCTCAGCAAGTTCGGCTGTTCTGTTTGTGGCTTCATAAATGATCGTGCGCGTTGCATCTTCTGTAATAGGCGTTGTGCCTGTAATCGCAGATAAGCCTTGTGATAAAGAGCTTAAAATATCAGTTTCGCCGCCAATGGGAGGCACAGTGACTGTGAACGTTTGTGTTTCTTTGATAACCAGTAAGCCATCTTCAAAAGCACAATATAGATCCGCTAATGAACAAACCTTATTAACCACACGATTTAAAGGGCCACGTAAATTAGCAACTGTGATTGTTCGCGTTAAACCTTCATCAGTCTCAAACGCCATAGGGATTTGGTAATCCGCTAAAATCAGTTGTAACGCACCGGCAAGTGTTTCACTGCGCAGCTCAAATGGCCCAACAATTTCGTTTGGAAGCGGCGCGTGACCTTCAGCTTCAGGTACTAAAACATCACTGCCCAAAGGGAGGTACAACACACTATCAGGTTTTTCATTCACAGCTTCAGGGCGCTCATCAGCCATTGTTGGCGATGGGATTTTAGCGGTGCGAGCAGAGGGAGAGAAAACATCTGCGCAGCCACTTAAAAACAGGCAGCTCGCAACCGTAAGAGCCAAAAGAGCTTGGCTTTTATGTTGAAGGCTGAATAAAGATTTAGAATTAACCATGACTGTGACTAGGCTCGCTTTGCTGCTTTTAATGTTCTGGATACTGTCATGAGAAGACGGTCTTTTTGTACCGGCTTCATTAAAACAGCAGCCACCCCCCATTTATTCGCTTCATTCAGTAGATCAGGATTATGATCACCGGTAACCAACACAACAGGCGTATCGATTTCATCTCCGCGTATCGAGCGAATAAATTCGAAACCATCAATAGGTTCCATGCGTATATCTACAATAGCCATATCAATGCTACCATTAATAGTTTCGAGTGCTTGAGAGCCATCTGTACATTCTATGACGTCATAGCTTTCACTCTCCAGAAATTTAACAATCTGCATCCGCACAAAGTCATTATCTTCGACGACCATGATTTTAGAACGATTTTCCATTGAGACCTTGTAGAAAAAGAAAAGTAGAATACTTGAACAATTTTACCAAGCGGGCTTGATAAAACACGATTTTATCCCTTACGATTCAATAAGTCCAGCATTGAATATGGATATTGGATTGGAATGAGATCATATAGCCCTGTAAAGTGGCTAAAATATAAAGGCTAAACCATGTTGCCAGCGGCAATTATTTTCTTAACAGCTATGATATTAATTTGCCTTTGGGTCATTGATATGCGCGTGCGCTTACTGCCGAACATATATGTGCTAAGCTTGGCATTGTGCGGCATAGCATGGCAATTAGAGACGGGTTTTGTGTATGTGCAACCTCTAGATATGCTCTATGGCGCTGGGCTTGGGGCAGGCTCACTTCTGCTTATTCGTTTCTTTGCAAACTGGTATTACAAACAAGATGCGCTGGGTTTGGGGGATGTAAAACTCATGGGCGCTGTCGGCCTATGGTTGGGGGCGGAGGGTGTTTTAATCGCCCTAACACTAGGAGCTTTTGCAGGCGTCTTGCATGGTTTAATAACTGCATACCATAGAAAGTTCAAAACTGGAGGCGCGCTGAACCTATCGAGTTTAGAACTCCCCGCAGGGCCAGGCTTTATAATAGGCTCTGTCATCAGTGCATTAATTGTCATGGGTATAATTGAAGGGCCTTGGTAAATGAAAACAGCTTTAGGTAATATTACAGTTTTGGATTTAAGCCGCGTTCTAGCAGGGCCATATTGTACACAAATGCTTGGTGACATGGGCGCAGAGATTATAAAAATAGAGCGCTTAGGCGGCGGTGATGATACGCGCCAATGGGGCCCGCCCTATTTGCAAGATGACTCAGGACAAGATACAAGCGAGAGCGCTTATTATCTCTCATGCAACCGCAATAAAAAATCTATCGCCATTGATATTAGAACCGAGCAAGGCCAAGCTTTACTCCACAAGCTCATCGAAAAAGCAGATATTCTCATTCACAATTTTAAAGTTGGCGGTCTAGAGAAATATGGCCTTGGCTATGAGCAGCTTAAACAGACATATCCGTCTTTGATTTACTGCGCGATTAGCGGTTACGGCCAGCAAGGCCCGCTCTCGAAAGAACCGGGCTATGATTTTGTCGCGCAAGCTTTAAGCGGGTTGATGGCCAGTACTGGCGAGCCGGAAGGTGCACCGATGAAAGCGGGTGTAGCGCTTAGCGATATTATGACGGGTCTAAATGCTGCAATCGCTATTTTGGCAGCTCTTAATTTTCGCAATGTAACCGGTCAAGGCCAAATGGTTGATGTCGCGCTAACAGATTGCACATTAGCCGCCATGACAAACCTCGCGCAATATTATCTCACGAGTGGCCACTGCGCACCAAGACGAGGAAATGCTCATGCAACGATCGTCCCTTATCAGGTTTTTGAAGCGCAAGACGGTCATGTTGTTTTGGCAATAGGTAATGACAGCCAGTTTGCGCGCTTCGCCAAACTTATAGGTCAAGACACTTGGGCAGAGAATGAAGCCTATAAGAGCAATAAAATGCGTGTTAAAAATCGCGAAGAGCTCTGCGCATTAATTCAAGAGCATATTGAGCGCAAGAATATAAATTACTGGGTTGATGAGTGTGAGAAAATTTCAGTGCCATGCAGCCCTGTGAACACAATAGAACAAGCTTTTGCTATGGAGCAGATTCAAACGCGTGAAATGCAGATTGAAATGAAGCACCCTTTAAAAAGTGAAGAGATTTCCTTGGTGGGCTCGCCTTTGAAATTTTCCGAGAGCCCAGTGCACTATGAAGCGCCGCCGCCATTATCAGGCCAGCACACGCATGAAATTTTATCAAATATGCTCAATATCTCCGATGCTGAAATTGAACAGCTCAGAAATAATAAGATTATCGATTAGAGATTAGAGTTCGCGACTAGGAGCGTTAACAGATGGGGCTGAAGCGCCAGAATCTGCAGAGTCGCTTTCAAAAGTGCTGCCGCTAAATTGAGCGCTGTAACCAGTCTCGCTGTCCGCGGATAAACCATCTGAGACAACCGCTTTTACAACGCCTTGCACCAATTTTGCGTTGCCATTGAAACCTTTATTAAGAAATTCAACCATTATTCCCTCCTATTATAAGATCAGCGTCGCGCTATAAAACTGACAAAATGCACTGTCGCTTGATCATTATCGTTGCTTACTAACAATATTTTGTTCTCTTTTGCAAGTTGTTCGTAATATTCTTCTTTAAGGCTGATTTTAGCCTCATCCATATCACCATTCATTTGCGTTATTGCAATGACTTGTCTTTCACTATCCCATTCAACCCAGCTAGGTATATTGGGGAAACGGTGATTGACGATCATCACTAAAAAACCATCTTCAAAGGCCAGTACCGGTTCTTCGGCAATAATGCCTTGATGGGGTACTGAACTTTCCTCAAAAGCCGGCGGGGCTGAAGAGGAGGGCTCTACAGTCTCTGAAGCTCTTTTATTTTTAAAAAGAGTTTTAAAAAAGTTAAGTATAAAGCCCATCGTCAGGTACAAAATATCGTAAAGAGGTTAATAATTGATTGATATTATCATATTCACGAAGAAAAAACTCCTCTAAACATTAAAGAGGTTTATTTTTCTGCTCACATATTTTAAAGCATGAATATATAAACAACATAAAAGGCATATAAAGATGCAGCACTTACTCGGCATAAATGAGCTTGATAAAGCGCAAATTGAACAATTCCTCTCGCGAGCGCAAGAGATTGCAGCCCAGTTGAAAAAGGGCGATTGGGATAATGAACGCCTAAAAAATAAGATTATCCTGCATTTATTTTTCGAGCATTCAACGCGTACGCTGACCTCTTTTGAGATAGCGGCTAAGCGTTTGGGCGCGCAGGTTGTGAACTGGAACCCGGAAACATCAAGCCTTTCTAAAGGTGAAAATTTCATTGATACAATCGAAACACTGACCTCAATGAAGCCAGATGCAATTGTTATGCGCCATGCGGATTATGGCGCGCCTTTAACGGTCGCTTCTAAGGCGAAATGTCCAGTGATTAATGGCGGCGATAGCTGGCGTGAACACCCAACGCAGGCACTGCTCGATGCTTTGACAATGATCGATCATTTTGGCGGCTTAGGCGGGCTGAATGTTACGATTATCGGCGATATCGCCCATAGCCGCGTGGCAAGCTCAAATATGCAGCTTCTAACAAAAATGGGCGCCAATGTGCGTGTAATCGCACCTAAAGTTCTGATGCCGGAAAGCTTGCCTTTTGATAATATTAAGAAGTTTCACACCCTTAAAGACGGCCTGCCAAACTCAGACGTTGTCATGACCTTGCGTTTACAAAAAGAGCGTATGGACCGCGCGCTCATCTCTTCTGATGAAGCGTATTTTAATGAGTTCGGCCTGACACTGAATATCCTAGATAAATACGCGCCTAAAGCCGTAGTGATGGATCCCGGCCCATTAGTTAGAAATGTACAGATTGCGGATGATATTGCTGAAGATCCTCAGCGAAGCTTAATTCTGAAGCAAGTGGCAAATGGCATCCCAACGCGTATGGCTGTTCTTGATATGTTGGTGGGTGCGTAGGAATGGAATTATTTATCGCTACGTTTTTGAAAATATTTTTAGGCTACGTGGCTGGCTCTATTCCGTTCGGTCTTATTCTAAGTAAGGTATTCTTGAAGAAAGATATTCGAGAAATAGGCTCTGGTAATATCGGTGCGACAAATGTCTTGCGCACAGGCAATAAGTTAATAGCGTTTCTAACATTGCTGCTCGATGCAGGAAAAGGCGCTTTTTTGATCTTAATTTCTACGTATGTTTCTATAAAATATTATAGCCACGCAGATTTTATACCGACCATTGAATCTCTAGCAAAATCAAATTTAATGCTGGGTTTGGGAGCTATCTTGGGTCACTGTTTCCCCGTCTGGTTGAAATTCAAAGGCGGAAAAGGTGTGTCGACGGCGTTTGGCGTTTTGCTTGCCGCTGTCCCATATGCAGGTTTGGTGAGTGGTTTGGTATGGATAAGCGTTGTTATCCTTAGCCGTATCTCTTCACTGGGCGCGCTTTGCGCTGCTGCGATCGCGCCTGTCGCAACATATTTTATATATGGCGCCGTTCCATCATTAATTGTAGTTTTAATTGCGCTTTTGATTTTTGTTCGCCATAAAGACAATATTATGCGCCTGCTTAAAGGCACTGAGCCTAAAATAGGTAAGGGCAAAAAGAACCAAGATAAAGGGGATGAGGATGCTTCAGCCCATAGCGGTGAATAAACCGCTATCGATTGATGAGAAATTACAGTGGCTTCGTCTGAGCCGCGCCGAAAATGTTGGCCCTATTACATTTTATCGCCTTATAGAGCGCTTTGGCTCTTGCGAGAACGCATTAAAAGAAATCCCAAATCTTGCACATAAAGGCGGCGCTAAGCGCACAATAAAAATCCCCGAGAGATCTGAGATTGAAAAAGAATATGAGCATTTGCAAAAAATTGGCGGTGATATCATCACGGCGCGCTGCCCTGATTATCCCTTAAGCCTCTCCGCAACAGAAGATGCCCCACCTATTCTAAGCTATATGGGCAATATAAGCCTTGCGAATAAACCCGCGATCGCCATTGTCGGGGCAAGAAATGCATCTATTAACGGTAAAAAATTCGCGCAGCGTATAAGCTATGATCTCGCCGCGCAGGGACAATGCGTTGTCTCTGGTCTGGCGCGCGGTATAGATACGGCGGCCCATGTTGGGGCTTTATCTGCCGTGGGCGGTGCATCAACAATCGCTGTTGTGGCGGGAGGAATAGATGTGATCTACCCACCGGAAAATACCGCCCTTTATGAAGAGATAAAAGAAAAAGGTCTGATCTTGGCTGAGAGCCAGCTTTCAACCGAGCCGAAAGCACATCTCTTCCCACGCCGAAACCGCATTGTCGCAGGATTAGCAGCGGCAACGATCGTGATGGAAGCCAACTTAAAATCTGGCTCTTTAATTACTGCCAGACTAGCAGGCGAAATTGGGCGTGATGTCATGGCAGTGCCAGGCCACCCACTTGATCCGCGCGCGCAAGGCCCTAATCATTTAATTCGAGAAGGGGCGACATTAATACGTGGGGCTGATGACATATTAGAGATGGTGAAAAATTTTTCAGGCACATCATTTAGAGATACCTACACCAAGCCGCAAAGCTTTATAGGCCAAGCTTTGGAGGTGGATTATCAGGGTGAAAATACTCAAGAAGAAGTGCTCAACGCACTCAGCTTCACACCAATATCAGTTGACGAACTCGTTCGAAACTGTCAGTTAAGTATTCCAGCCTTGCAAATGATTTTACTCGAATTAGAGCTTGCAGGGCGCATTGAACGCCTGCCGGGTGGAAAAATCGGCTTGCTCGAGCAGGTATAATAAAGCGGGAAATAAAAGTTGAGTGCATCAAATCTAGTTATTGTAGAGTCGCCAGCCAAGGCTAAGACCATTGGTAAATATTTAGGGCCAGATTACGAAGTTTTGGCTTCTTTCGGGCATGTACGTGACTTGGTCAATAAAGATGGCTCTGTTTTACCTGATGAAGATTTCGCCATGAAATGGCAGCTCGGAGAGCGTTCAGCCAAACATGTTAACGATATTAAGCGCGCCGTGAAAAAGGCGAGCTCTGTCTGGCTCGCACCTGACCCGGATAGAGAGGGTGAAGCCATTGCCTGGCATATTCAGCAGATTCTAGAAGATGAAAATCTTTTACAAGGAAAACGCCTACACCGCGTGACCTTCAATGAGATTACAAAAGGTGCAATTCAAGCCGCTTTCCAGCAAGGCCGTCAACTCGATGAGCCTCTAATCGAAGCCTATCTTGCGCGTCGTGCGCTTGATTATCTGGTTGGTTTTAATATATCGCCAGTATTATGGCGTAAATTACCGGGCTCTAAATCCGCAGGACGCGTACAGTCAGTAGCGCTCCGCCTGATCTGTGAGCGTGAAGCCGAGATCGAAGTCTTTAACCCGCAAGAATATTGGTCGATCGAAACCAAGCTCCACACGGCAGATGGTGTACCATTTTTTGCACGACTAACCCATTTGGCTGGCAATAAGCTCGCTAAAATGGATATTGGCTCAGAAGCACAGGCCAATCAAGCCGCTGAGCGCATACGTCACAAAGCACTTTCTGTTCAAAAGATTGAAAAGAAGCAAGTACGCCGCAATCCTGCTCCGCCTTTCATTACCTCAAGCTTGCAAATGGAAGCGTCAAGAAAGCTGGGCTTTAGCGCTTCAAATACCATGCGTGTTGCGCAAAGTTTGTACGAGGCAGGCTTTATTACATACATGCGTACGGATGGTACGACTCTCTCGAACGAGGCTGTAGCCCAAGCGCGAGATGTGATCGGCAAAGAATACGGCAAAAACTATGTCCCCAATGCGCCGCGTCTATATAAATCAAAGGCGAAAAATGCACAGGAAGCTCACGAAGCGATCCGTCCAACTGACCTGTCTAAAATTCCGGGTCGTAGCGGCTCACCGATGGGTGATGAGCGCGAACGCCGCCTGTACGAGTTAATCTGGAAGCGTACAGTCGCGTCTCAGATGGAAAGCGCTGTCCTTGATCAAATGGCGATCGATATTTCTGATGGTACAGACGATGTCATCCTGCGCGCTAATGGCTCCGTTGTTACTTTCGATGGTTTCTTGACCTTGTATCAAGAAAATGACGATGAAGATGACACAGATAAGGATGTCGATGATAAAGATCGTCGCCTACCGCCAATGAGCCAAGGTGATAAGAGCAAGCTCGTTGATATCAAACAGAATCAACATTTCACCCAGCCACCGCCACGTTACAGTGAAGCTTCGCTAGTTAAAAAGATGGAAGAGCTCGGCATTGGCCGCCCATCAACTTATGCCTCAATTTTGCAAGTGCTCAGAGATCGTAATTACGTCTCCATGGAAAGCCGCCGCTTTATTCCGCAAGATCGCGGCCGCGTTGTAACATCCTTCTTGGAAAAATTCTTCACACGCTACGTGGATTATGACTTCACAGCCAATCTTGAAGAAGAGTTGGATGCGATTGCAGGCGGCCATGTTGAATGGAAAGAAGCGCTGCGCCAGTTCTGGGATGATTTCAAAGCTGCCGTTGATGAAACAAAAGAGCTGACCATTACAGACGTGATAAATCAGCTTGATGCAGATTTAGGCCCGCACTTTTTCCCGGGCGGCGATGAGAGCAGAAAATGCCAAGCCTGTAGTGATGGCCGCTTAGGTCTTAAACTCGGTAAATTCGGTGCATTCATTGGCTGTTCGAACTACCCTGAATGTAAATACACCAAGCCGCTTGTTGTTCCGGATAAAGACGGTGAAGAAGGCAGTGATGAAGCAGCCTTGGTAAATGAGCCTAAAGTCCTTGGTGAGGAGCCAGGTACAGGGCGTACAGTTTCACTTCGCCGTGGCCCGTACGGCCCGTACGTGCAAATAGATCCTGCGCCTGAAGCCATTGAAGAGGCGGATAAAGACTATATCGAGACGCTCAAAACTTGGGAAGAAAAGGTTAAGAAAGCTGAGGAAGCTGGTAAAAAACCACCTAAAAAGCCTAAGAAAAAAGCAGGTCCAAAACCAAAACGTCAAGGCTTGCCAAAAGGCGTAGCCCCTGCAGATGTTACATTAGAACAAGCTTTGTCCCTGCTTGCTCTTCCGCGTGATGTTGGTGAGCACCCTGAAACGGGCAAAATGATTAAAGCCGGTATTGGTCGCTTCGGCCCGTTCGTTCAGCATGATGGCAAGTTCGCCTCTATTCCAAAAGATGAGGATGTGATGAGCATCGGCATGAATAGAGCTGTGGATCTGATCGCGCAAAAGATCGCGCGTGATGAAGCAAAAGCTGCGAAGGCTGCGGAAAAAGGCGAAGCCAAACCCGCAAAGAAAAAGCCAGCCGCCAAGAAGAAAGTGGCAAAGAAAACAACCGCCAAAAAGAAGTCACCAGCTAAGAAAAAAGCCTAAGCGCTTTTATTATGCTGCACAGCTAGCCTCTTATAAGCGGCCCAAAAGCGGGAAAGACTGCGCGTCATTATAATTCTGGTTTATTTTTCGGTGCAGGTAGGCGGGGAAAGCCAAAATCCAAACGATGTAACATATCTTCATTGCTCATATGGATGTCTTGATTATCAAGCGGCATATAAAGTACACCATCCTGCTGCCCGTCATATTTTAAAAACGCTAAATCTAAATGCATATCCACGCCATATAAATAGGCATGACGAAGATTGATATAATGCGGCTCATCAAGGCCGCGCTCGCGTACAGCATGCTGAAAATGACTGCTTGCTGTGCTCATAATTGTATGGGCGATATCACGATTAGAAGAACATAAGAACCGCTCGCCTTTATGTGTGACAAGTTCGCCATGCAGCATATGCGCCTGCTTCTTAGGTGGCAGCGATAAGCGCGCAACATCATCAATCGCAATGCGCTGTGCTTGGCCTAGAGCATGCTCTTTCCATGCGCTGATAGATAAATTTCTCTTTTCTTTGCTGTTCATCGTGCTCATATGATTATTATTTCGGAATTACGATATTATTAATGACGCTATAGAGCTCGCCTGTGCTCATAAGATTTTTTGCATCATCTGCATATGGTGTATAGAGATCACCATACTTACCGCCAACGCGAATTTGTGCAATATCGCTGAAATCTGTCTCGTCCTCAGGAGGGATGATTTGCGTGACATCAACCAGCACATATTTATCCGCTTTTTGCTCTGGGGTTTGCGCCATGCCGCTATAGCTAGAGAACAGGAAAGTCAGTGAAGAATTGTGAATGATCGTCTCAAACGTGTCTATAGGCGTGACAGCGCTATGCTGGGCATTATTCTTATCGATAATTCTTACAACTTTCGGCAAAGATTGTGTCGGCGGTTGATGAAACCAATAAGCAGAAATATTTGTTAAGCTAATCTCTTCATTTTTTCCAAGCTCGAGCGGGCTGCGCACTACGATTTTTGTATCTTCATTCATAGTCTAATGACCTCTATTTTTTATGGTGAAGGGACTATATATCTGCCAGTATAATTATGTCAAATAAAAACACCTTTCTAGCGCGGAAATATCTATGATACGCTATGGCCATGAGTCAAGAAAATGATCAATATCTCACCGGAAAACTCTTGCTTGCTATGCCGTCGATCGGTGATCCGCGTTTTGATCATGCGGTGATTTATATGTGTGCGCATGATGAAAATGGCGCCATGGGTTTAGCCATTAATCAAAAAGCGCCAGGCATTCGTTTTGATAAAGTCTTAGAGCAGCTCGGCATTCCAGAAGGTGTGAAGCTCAATTTTGATGAACTGCCCCAAGATGTTATGCATGGCGGCCCTGTCGATCCGGGCAGAGGGTTTTTACTCCATAGCGGTGACTTCTCGCATAAAGAAACAATCGGCATTAACGATGATTACGGCGTAACTGGAACACTCGATGCCTTGCAAAGTATTATCGATGGAGAGGGGCCAGCCGACTATTTATTCATACTTGGCTATGCAGGATGGGAAGCAGGCCAATTAGAAGATGAGCTTAAACAAAATGCTTGGCTCGTATGCGATCCTGATAAAGATATTATCTTCCACGAAGCTCTAGACGATAAATGGAAAAAAGCCGTCGCAACTTTAGGCTTTGATCCAGCGCTTCTGAGCGGAGAATCAGGATCAGCTTAAAAGATCATTAAGCGGCTAAACGCTGCTCCAGCTTATCATAGCTCTCTAGCTCTGAAAGCGGGCCTAAAGCACTTAAAGTCGGTTTAGTCGCAAAAATTTTCGCAGCAACATCTTCCAAATCTTTTAAATCAACAGCATCTATTTTAGCGGCCAAAGCCTCTTGCTCGAAAATCTGATCTCTAAAGATCAGCCCTTTAGCATTTTGGTCTGCGCGGCGCATCATTGATTCTCTGCTCATCAAAAGGCTCGCCTTAAGTTGGGCTTTCGCACGTACAAGCTCTTCCTCTGTAATGCTCGAGCCAAGCTTGAGAACCTCATCACAAATCACAGGCATAATCTCGCCCATCTTCTCTGGGCCAGTACCAGCATAAATACCAAACTGCCCAGCATCCTGATAACCAGAATGATAAGAAAAGATAGAATAAACCAAGCCGCGCTTCTCACGGACTTCTTGGAAAAGGCGTGAGGACATGCCCGCCCCTAAAATCGTTGAAAGCGCTTGCGCCGTGTAATAATCCTCATCAAGGCGCGCCAGCCCTTCAAAGCTCAAAATAAAGTGGCTTTGCTCTAGATCTTTTTCTTGGCGTATTTCACCGCCCTTATAATGTGCGCTCTGCGTAGGCGCTTTTTCGCCACTTGGCATATCGGCAAAAAGCGTACGCACTTGCTCAACAAATGCATCATGTTCAATATTACCAGAGGCGCTAATAACCGTATTGTGCCCCTGATAAAAACGCTGAGCATAGCCTTGCAGCGCTTCACGGCTCATCTCTTTAATATTGTGCTCACGCCCTAAAATCGGCGCACCAAAAGCTTGATCAGGATATGACGTTTCAAAATGAAGATCAAAGATCACATCATCGGGCGTGTCATTACACATCCCGATTTCTTGCAAGATCACGCCGCGCTCACGCTCGATCTCTTCATCAGGAAAGCTCGAGCCGCGATACATATCCGCCAACACATCCAGCGCTAAAGGCGCATCATCTTTAAGAAGGTGAATGTGATAACTGGTCAGCTCACGGCTTGTATAAGCATTCATCGAGCCGCCTACATTTTCAATCTCTTCAGCAATTTTAGCCGCATCGCGCTTTTGCGTGCCCTTAAAAAGCATATGCTCAACCATATGCGCTGCACCATTATTGCTCAGCTCTTCATTGCGTGTACCAACACCCGCCCAAATACCAAGAGCTGCGCTTTCAACGGAGGGGACATAATCGGTTAGAACCCGAACCCCGTTATCTAATGTCGTTAATTTAATATCACTCATAGTTTTTTGATATCCGATATAAGGAGGCTTTTCAAGGGAATTAGGGGTGGGGGAGGTGTCTTCACTTCGTTTGTCGTTTTTTATATGGGGGGTGGGTATCTCTATTGATTTTATTGAATATTCTTTCAGTTTGTTCGCAGCATGTGAAAAATAGCAATTTTATTTTTCCTTATAAGATAAAGTCAAATAATAGGAAATTATTCATAAATTGTCAAGATTTGATTAAGCAATAACTTGACCTCACGATGCGCCGCATACGCCAGAGGCTCAATAAAGAGCGCCTTCAATATTCAGCAGCGCTTTCTTGCGTTCTAAACCACCTGCATAGCCTGTTAAGCTGCCATCAGAGCCGATAACGCGGTGGCAAGGAATGATAAGAGCATGCGCATTTGCCCCAACTGCGGAAGCGAGCGGTCGTATGGATTTAGCTTTGCCGATGCGTTCGGCAAGCGCTTTATAAGAAAGCGTCTCTCCATATGAAAGGCTTTGTAGCCCACTCCAAACTTCTTTTTGAAAAACGCTCCCATGCAGGACGAGCGGTGTTTTAAAATTTTTTAAACGCCCTTCAAAATAAAGCGCAAGCTCATGTGAGAGCGCTTTAATGATAGGATTTGTCCCGCGCTTTATATCTTGAGGTAATCTCGCAATCTGGCGCGCTAGATTTTTACGATTTGAAAATTCAAGTAAATGCAGCGCTTTTTCATCCGCAATAGCGATCATCTCACCAAGCGGTGTTTCAAGCGCTGCGCGGATCATGATGTGAAGGCGCGGCTATGCTCTTTCACATAGGCTTGCACTTTGGCCAGATCATGCGGCTGCTCTTGCATAACCTCTTCACGTTCGAACAAATCAGCCAAATGCTCAGGCAACGCAGGGCGAATACCAATGGCTTTTTCAACAGCATCTGGGAATTTTGCAGGATGGGCAGTGGCAAGCAAAATGACTTTGCCATCTGTTTCTTCGGCAATCGCTTTTGCACCCTCAAGACCAACGGCTGTGTGGGGATCAAGCACATAATCGCACGCTTCATAACATTCTTTAATCAAAGCCAGTGTCTGCTCATCATCAGCGCGCGCCGCTCTAAACTCACGATGGGCTATATTCATCAAGGCATCATCAACTTTGAAAGAGCCCTTATCTTTGAACGCATCCATTGTTTCTTTTAATTTCGCCGCATCGCGTCCGAATAAATCAAAGAGATAGCGCTCAAAATTAGAGGAGATTTGAATATCCATTGATGGGCTGAGTGTGGCAAAAGATTCATCGATCTTCATCTCGCCATTTTCAAAAAAGCGTGTGAGGATATCGTTCTTATTCGTAGAAATACCTAAGAGCTTAATAGGTAAGCCCATTTTAGAAGCGCAATATGCAGCAAACACATTGCCGAAATTACCTGTCGGCACAACAAAGCTGACCTGTTCGCCATCTGCTGCGCCTGCTTCTAATGCTGTTGTGAAGTAATAGACGATTTGCGCCATAATGCGCGCCCAGTTAATCGAGTTTACAGCTGATAAGTGAACATCATCTCTAAAGTTTTTATCATTAAACATCGCCTTAACCATGTTTTGGCAATCATCAAAGCTACCCTCTAAAGCGATATTATGAACCGCAGGGCTGATGATGCTTGTCATCTGACGGCGCTGTACTTCTGAAACGCGGCCCTTAGGGTGCAGGATAAAGATATCGATATTATCGCAGTTCTTAACCCCTTCAATCGCAGCAGAACCAGTATCACCGCTTGTCGCGCCGACAATCGTAATGCGCTTATTGTCTTTTTTAAGGACATGATCGAATAAACGCCCCAAAAGCTGTAAAGCGACATCTTTAAAGGCAATGGTTGGACCGTGAAATTGCTCCATGATATAAATGCGATTATCCATATAGCCAGAGAGTTTCACCAAAGGCGTTACACGCTCATCGCGAAAATTTGATGCGCTATAGACATCTTGTAAAATCTGACGGAATTCTAGCTGATCGATCACGCCTTCAACAAAAGGGAACATAACCTCTTCAGCAATCTCAATATAGTTCTTGCATTTGAGTGTTTCCAAATTCATCTGCGGCCATGTTTCAGGCACATACAGCCCGCCATCAGGCGCTAATCCTGTCAGGAGAACTTGATCAAATGTTTGAGGCTCACCCTCACCGCGTGTCGAAATATAATGCATCATGATGAGCTTCTTTTAAGGGCTTTATGCGTTCAAGTCAATAAACGCCTTATGCATCGGGGATGGAAAAACAAGGCTCATTTCAGGGTGGAATGTGCTCGCCATAAATTGACCTTTCTTCACCCAGATCGGGTCATTCTCATGGCGTGCGAGCACTTCTACGCTGGGATCAAGATTTTTAATCACCGGCGCGCGAATAAGGCTCACCTCATAGCCATCAACCGCACAATGATGGCTATCAACTTGGCGGCCATAGCCATTACGCTCAACCGTCATCGGCAGCAGGCCAAAAGACTTCTGTGTAGGGTTTAAAACTGTTTCAGCCATTAAAATAGAGCCTGCACAAATCCCCCATACAGGCTTTTTCGAAAATTCATCAGCCAGCACATCCCATAAATCAAAGCGATCAATTAATTTGAGCATCGTCGTGCTCTCACCGCCCGGTAAGATAAAGCCATCAACTTCGGCAAATTGCGCCGGCGTTTTAACGGCTCTAAACTCTGCGCCCAAAGCTTCGATATGGGGTTTATGCGGCTGCACGGCACCTTGTAAGGCCAGCACGCCAATATGTTTTTTATCTCTCATCAGCGCTTTTTATGGGCTTTATCATGCTAAGTCAAGCGTTACAGGCACTTGTGAAGCCGTGCCATTAACGCTAAGCTCATACGATGAAATGTTTTTATCTCTCTTTGTTTTTAAGCGTTTTTCTTTTAGGGGCGTGTTCAACCAACAGCTTGACCGGCACAACGCCAAAGCCTTTCTCTGATGTCTATGTTGCAGGCTATTCCATTCCAAAGCCGATCAGCTGTGTCCCTTATGCGCGTGATGTTTCTGGCGTCCCTATTCGCGGCGATGCTCATACATGGTGGGCGCAAGCTGATGGGCGCTATGTGAAAGCCCAAACCCCCAAGCCAGGCGCGATTTTTGTGCTCTCAAAATCCCGCCGTCTTTCTTATGGGCATTTATCGGTTGTCACAAAAGTGATCGATCCGCGCACTATCGAGGTTACGCATAGCAATTGGGGCAGCAATAAGAGAACGCGCTCAATCATTTATAAACGTATGCGCGTCGAAGACACTTCACCGCTCAATGATTGGACAAGCGCCCGTTTTTGGAACAAAGATATCAAAGCCTACGGCTCACCATATAAGGCAAGCGGGTTTATTTATCCAAGCTAAGGGAATCTTGTGAGGCTCCTTGAATATCAAGGCGCTGTTTAACGAGGGAGAGCTGGGCTTGGAGCGTTTCATGCCAATATTTGTAACGATTGACGTCCATCGAAAAATCAGTGCGCCTATTCTTATCAGGCACAGCCATGCTCAACGCATTAAAAGCCTTATCAAGAGCATTCTGGTGCTCTTGCAACCTTTCCAGCGTGTCCTTTGAGGGCGTGAAAGCGTGATCCTGCATAGAATTTTGCAATCTATCGACATCGATTTGGACATTTAGCGCAGCAATTTGAAAAGCCTTGCGCGCCAGTTTGGGGTGCATAATCACGTAGCTTGGCTCGCTTGGTGATTTGGGCTTAGAGATGGCGCCTCTATGAGCGCTGTAATGCGAGAGTTGTGCCTGCGCCCATTCTCTGATGACTTCATGCCCTTCACGCGGTGTTGTCTGCGCCAAGCCCTCCGCTTTGCGCTGCGCGTTCATTGCTTCATAACGCGCTTCAAGCTCGAGCATGCATGTCTTAATCTCAAATATAAGCTCGCTAAGCGGACGTTTATGAGATAGCGCGCGTAGCCGTGCAAGTTCTGTAACAGAATTTTGATAGGCATTATTCGCTTCTAAAAGCGCCTCTGAAAAATAGCGATCTCTTTTTTTGCTCATATCTTTTCCAAACTAAGAGGGTGCATCTAGATTCACATCATAAGCGCTCGCGAGAGTTTTCAGAGTTTTCTCAGCATCACTAAACGCGCTGCGCATATCTTTCGGAACAAAGCTGTTTTGGCCATTATGTGAGATGTCCTGCCATAAGCTCTTAAGCTTGCTATTGAGTGATATAATAGCTTCTGGTATATCCTCGCTAATGTGATATTTCTTTTCAAGATAACCTACTTCAAACAGATCCTTATGCTTGTGGTATTCATCAAGATGCGTGATTTCATCGATGGCGGTTTTAAAGGCATCTTTTAGCTTTACATGCGCAGGCAGCATAGCTTCTCTTAATGTTTTAATCTCATCGGCCTTTTGGCTTAAGCCTTTAATTTTTAATGAAACTTCCTCATTTAAGGACTTAAGCTCTTTATTCAAACGATTAAGAATTTCATCATCCAGTACTATAGCTTCAAATCGCGCCATTCTCATATACTGCTTAAATTGTGCGTGCTCTTTTTCGATGTCTGCCAGCGCGCTGTAGAGTATATGAACCTCTTCTTCGCTACAATTCTCAAGATCATATTCTTCGATGATAGAGCAATAAAAGGTAATAACTGCGTGATGGTCTTTGCAACACTCTAGTGCAACATTAGCTTTTAGCTCTTGCTCATTTAGAATGGTGCTGGAGAGAGTATCGTCGGCCGTTTCCGCGTGTTGCGGCTCTTTAGGCTTAAAAGGCACAATGTTAGAGCCGTTATTCTCACTATCTTTATGATTAGTCATAATAGGAGCGTTCTAGAAATTCATCTAAATTTCTTTGAGAGTGATGGGCCGTAATATTCTTGATATGCTCGGGAGCAATTTGGGATATGCGCTCGTGTATTTCGCAAACCACGTCGGAAATGGCTAAAAGACATAAGCCAACTTCTAGATCCTGCCCCATAAAAAATACCCCTTCGTGAATTTATAAGAAGGGGTATTAGCATTGTTTCAAACTTATGTCAAACTAATGACTGGAAAGTTAGGGGTGGGAAGCTTGTCTATGTCTTGTAACATCGCTAAAAAAGCGCAATAAATAACCATCAGGGTCTTGAACAATGAATTGGCGGCTGACTTTTGCAATTTTGCCGCATTGATAGGTCGTATCTTCCATCTCAAGAAAGATATCTAGCCCCTTATCTTGAAAGCGTTTATAAAGCGCATCAACATCTTCGACTTTTATCTGTAAATTAATTCCGCGCCCGAACGGAGGCTCTAAAGGCGCAGCCAGCCAGTCGCGTGTCTCGCCGAGTTGATCGAGCATGAGCTCTGCTTCGCCAAGCATAAGATAAGCAAATCCCTCACCTTTGCGCTCATACTTAATGCTAAAGCCAAGCACATCGATATAAAAGGCAAGGCTCTTTGTAATATCTTGGCAATAGAGTTCAGGAACAAGTGCGGGCATTGGCTTCTATCCTAAAAACAAAGAGAAGGGAGGCGAGACGATTATATTTGCGAGAACCGCATCGTCAACGTAGTTTTGTACGTGCGAAGCGGAAGCGTAGCAAATGGCACCGGCACAGCCTCTTTATCAACGTTTTCTACCAGCCACGATTTGCCATCTTCATTGGCTCTTCAAGCTCGCTGATCTCTGTGCCGCGCATCGCTACGCCTTCAAGCTCTTTAGACGCTTCAAGAACAACGGCAGGATCATCATAATGCGCAGTCGCTTTAACAATCGCTTTTGCGAATTTCTCTGGGTTATCAGACTTAAAGATGCCTGAACCAACGAAGACTGTTTCCGCGCCCATCTGCATGAGAAGTGCTGCATCCGCAGGTGTTGCCACGCCGCCTGCCGCGAAGTTAGGAACAGGCAATTTGCCTTCCTTGCGTACAAGCTTCAAAACTTCATAAGGCGCGCCAAGATCGCGGGCATAGCTCATAAGCTCAGCTTCATCCATATGCGTTACCGCTTTGATTTGAGCATTGATCATGCGCATGTGACGCACAGCTTCAACGATATTGCCAGTGCCTGGCTCGCCTTTTGTACGCATAAGCGCTGCACCTTCACCAATACGGCGGCAGGCTTCGCCTAAATCTTTCGCGCCACATACAAACGGCACTTTGAAATCTTGCTTATTAATGTGGAACTCTTCATCCGCAGGTGTAAGCACTTCACTCTCATCAATGAAATCTACGCCCATTTGCTGGAGAAGCTGCGCTTCGGCAAAGTGACCGATACGGCATTTCGCCATAACAGGAATAGACACAGCCTTCATGACTTCTTCGATAATATCAGGGGGGCTCATGCGCGCAACGCCGCCAGCCTTACGGATATCAGAAGGAACGCGCTCAAGCGCCATAACTGCCACAGCGCCAGCATCTTCTGCGACTTTCGCTTGTTCGGCTGTCACAACATCCATGATCACCCCGCCTTTAAGCATTTCTGCTAGGCCTGTTTTAATATTGATAATAGTTCCTGATTGTTCGCTCATATTTATAATTCCTCATGAAAAATAACTTAAGGTTCATACTCATCTCTAATGCGCTTTAAGCGCCATGAACTCTAAGGGTTGCGCATTTATACATATAATTTTTATAAATGCAAAGCCCATATTTGCTTTACTTTTAACCCCTATATAGCGCACAACCTCATATATGAAAGATTATGATGTAATTATTATTGGCGCGGGCGCCGCAGGAATGATGTGTGGCTGGCAAGCGGCCAAGCGTGGGCGTCGTGTGTGCCTCATCGATCATATGCGCAAAATCGGCGAGAAAATAAGGATTTCAGGCGGCGGGCGCTGTAACTTCACCAATCTTTATTGCACGGCTGAGAACTTCATCTCGCAAAATCCGCATTTCTGCAAATCAGCCCTTTCACGCTTTAGCCCCTATGATTTCATGGCCCTCTTAGATGAGCGCGGCATCAAGTATCATGAAAAACAATATAAAGGCGAGGGGCTCCATGATAAGGCGCCGCTCAATTCGCAAGGCCAGATGTTTTGCGATGAAAGCGCGGGCGACATTATCGACATGCTTAAAAAGGGCTGTGAAGAGCATGGTGCGGTTTTTCAGCGTGGCACAAAGGTCAGCGGCTATGAGAAAACGGATAAAGGCTTTGTCCTACAAACCGATCAGGGTGATTTTACCTGTCAGTCTCTAGTGATTGCGAGCGGCGGGCTATCTATTCCGAAAATAGGCGCGAGTAATTTTGGCTATGAGCTGGCTAAGAAATTCGGCTTGAATATCGTGCCGCCAAAAGCGGCTTTGGTGCCTTTGACATTTGATGAAGAGCTTTTAGAAAAAACAAAGCCATTATCTGGCGCATCGATTGATGCCGCTGTTAAGGCCGAGTGTGGTCAGGCCTTCAGAGAAGGGCTGCTCTTTACGCATCGCGGGCTTTCCGGGCCATCAATTTTGCAAATATCGTCATATTGGCGTGAAAAAGAGGCCATAGAAATTAACCTCTTGCCTGATCTAGATGTGCTTCAAGCCTTGAAAGAAAGAAAAAATAAAACGCCTAAGCAGCAGCTTAAAACGGTTCTCTCAGAACTGCTCCCTTCACGTATCGCAGGGCTCATGCTGGCATTCATAGAGTTTTCCGATCAACGTATGGCAGATCTATCAGATAAGAAATTACAATATGCGGCAGAGCTGATTGAGCGCTGGCAGGTCGTGCCTAAGGGCAGTGAAGGATACCGAACAGCCGAGGTGACGCTGGGCGGGATCGATACAAGCTCTATTTCCTCTAAAACATTTGAGGCGAAAACAGTCGAAGGCCTTTATTTTATTGGTGAAGTGCTCGATGTGACAGGGCATTTGGGCGGTCACAACTTTCAATGGGCGTGGGCATCAGGATTTTGCGCTGGTAGCGTCGTCTAAATTAGCGATGAGTAATAAGAGAAATGCACGCTTTATCAAGCTTTAGATTGATATTTAGCTTGATTTGTTCTACGCAATATTTGATAGTGTTCCCCATGGTTTTAGGCTAGGACCACTATATACAGATATATGTAATTAAATCTAATAGGGATAATCAATGTATAACGACAATAACTGGAACCCGGTACAGGGCGATGAGCTTGTAGGTTTCTTGGACCAGATCAATCCAATCGACGGTAAATACCGAGTATCAGCTGAAAGCACTCAAGTGCAATGGCGCATGCTGCCATTTTATGACTCAGTGGCTTTGATTCGTGTGCGTGAGCCTAGCTGGGTAGACCCAAATCTTTATATTTATTACCTCACAGATCAGGGCAATCTTTTCCGTCTTAATGGAACATCTCCGCCAATTCATGAGGTCAACGCAAAAGCCCCTATTAAAGTTACAACAGATAATGTTTTAGAATATCTACGTTTCTTCTGTTTCTTCGTGCGTGGTGAAGAAGGGCCTTTCTATATTGCCGAAGGCATGGAAGATCCAAACATGCCAACAGACATGGATGATACAACACGTTCAGTGATCGAAGGCACAATCCGCCCGGCGACATTTGAAGGTGTGAATGATCAGGGTCACTTCTTATGTGATGCTGTTGTGTTTTATTCAAACGCACTCTTTATTGCGAACTTCGCTGTTCAGCCAACAGGCATGATTGAAATGCTTGATGATGAGCCGATTGCAGCGGATCTTCCTACAAAAGTTGACAAACCAGTCGCTTAAAAGATAAAAGCCTGCCATGACAAAAGGGCAGGACAATCTCAATACGATTTTTAAAACCGCTTTAGAGCAGGCCGCTCTATCGCATATCGGCGCGTCTGAAATGTCTCATCCGCAGCGACAAGCCTGCATGGCGATGTGTGAGTCTGTACCGATATCTGAAAGAGATGTTTTTCCTATAAATAAAATTCTTGGCGAGATTTATTGGGATGAGGGCGAATATAAGCAAGCGCTTCCTTTTTTAGAAAAATCATATGCGCAAGCGCCAGGTGAAAAGCAAAAATTGGATATGCTTGGTTTTCTTGCGGATAGCGCTTTTCACGTGGCGCTAGAAGAGCGTGATAAAGAAAATGCGCAGCTAACCTTTTCAATGTTTGAGCGTGCGGCGGAATATTATGCATCGCTTCTAAAAGCTTTCCCCGAGGATGCGGATAGTAAATTCGGCTATGGCTATAGTCTTGTGCAAATAAATAAAGAAGCACAAGCGCTTGTCTTTTTGGATGAAAAGACCTTGCAAGCGGTTGAAGACGATGGTGTGCATGATGATGAGCTTGCAGAAATACGTAAGCTTTTGAAGCGTTATCAGGCGGCAAATCCTTCACTGAGCGTTTAAGCAGTCAGCTTTTATACTTGAAAATAATACCACCTTTTACTTTATATATTTTTTTGCTACTATAAATCATCACGCGCTATGATTCTCAACGCGCAATTACCCCTAACAGCTTTTCAGCTATTTGATCGACATGACAAAAAAGAATTTTCTCATTGCAGCCGCTATTGGGCTATTAGGATTAGGTGCGAGCGCTCTCCCTGCAGCTGCGCAGACAAGCCGCCTCTATTTTGCGGGCTATCTGGGCTTAAACACCTTTAATGATCAAAAATTTGAAGAAAAATCTACCGGAAGCACCGGAGACTTTGAGCTTGATAACACAACCAGCTTTGCTGGCGCGCTCGGTATTCGTCTCAGCAGGCAGCTCCGTGTCGAGGCAGAGCTTTCCTATCGCAACGCAGAAATTCAATCTATGGATTTGGGCGGTGTAGGAACATTTGATAATGGCGGTGAGCTAAAATCAACATTTGCCTTTATGAATTTATATTATGATTTTGATGTGCCATGGAAAATTCAGCCCTATGTTGGCGCTGGTATAGGCTATGGGTGGCATACAGGAGAAATCGCTGATAGCTCTGGCAGTTTACAAAATGCCTCAGCAGAAGAATCAACAATTGCTTGGAATGTGGGCGGCGGATTGAAATATAGACCGCGCCGAGACTTCGCATTCACAGGGAGTTACCGCTATTTAGATTCCTTAGATCTCGATGTAGGAAGCTATAACATAGATTATGGCAGCCATGAATTTCGCATAGGTGCAGAGTGGGATTTACCTTATAAATAAGGTTTGGATGAAAACGAAATTTGTACTTTTAAACTGCGTGAGCTAATTTGGTAGAGTGCAACTTTTACGGGCCTTCGGCATTTATGCCGAGGGCTTTTTCTTTACTTGGCTAAGCTCTAAGAGTACAAATATGGGCATGAGCAAAGAAAATAATTTTGATGTTATAATTGTAGGTGGCGGGCTTTCGGGGCTGTCTTTGTCTTGTTTGTTGGGGCGTCATAATATGCGCGTGGCCTGTATTGATCAACTTGATCCAAAACAAGCGCCTAAAGACCTCAGAACCACTGCGATCTCTTATGGCTCGAAAAAGATTCTAGATCGTGTGCCAGAAATTTGGCCGCAGCTCAAAACAGCATGCCCCATAGAGGATATTCAGATATTTGATGGCTCTTCACCGATGTTATTGCAATTTTTAAGTGAAGAAGCAGGCGGGCAAAGCTTTGGGTGGATCGTCGATAATCATGAGCTAAAATGCGCGCTCATGGCCTGTATGAAGACAATGAAAGCGGTAAAACATTTCGCGCCTAATAGCGTGAAAGGCTATGAGATTGAAGCAGATAAAGCCTCGGTACATTTGGAGACAGGTGAGATTTTATCCGCGCAACTTATTATTGGCGCGGATGGGCGCGGATCATTAACGCGCAAAGATATGAGCAAAGAACAAGGCTTTGAAACGCGTGGCTGGGATTATCATCAGCGTGCAGTGATCTGTAATGTGCGCCATGAAAACCCGCATAATAATGTTGCGGTAGAGCATTTTTACCCTGCAGGCCCGTTTGCTGTATTGCCATTGGCGGATGATGAAAACGGTGTGCATCGCTCCTCCGTTGTGTTTACAGAGCATGGCCCAAAACGCAAATCGTTAATGAACTTAACAGATGAAGAGTTTGAGATTGCACTAGCTGAACGCTTCCCTGAATGGTATGGCGATATAAAAATGATCACTAAACGTGCCGCCTTCCCGTTAAATCTCATTCATGCGAGTGAGTATATCGCACCGCGTAGAGCCTTAGTTGCAGATGCGGCGCATGGCATTCACCCTATCGCGGGACAGGGCCTCAATCTTGGTTTCCGTGATTTAGGCGCTATCGATGAGATTTTACAGCAAGCCTATGAGCAAGGGGCTGATTTAGGCGCGCAAGATTTATTGCAGCGCTATCAACGTGCTCGCCGCTTTGATAATATGAGCATGATCGCAGTCACTGACGGCTTGGTGAGGCTCTTTTCAAATAATATCCCGCCAGTGCGCATCGCACGAAAAATAGGCTTGAAGGCTGTGTCTAAATTCCCGCCAGCTAAACGCTTTTTCATGCGTCAAGCTATGGGTGATCGATAAATATAAGTGAGCTATATAAAGGGGCGCTATGCCAAAAGCAAAAAGCCAAAAGAAAAAGACGTTGAACCTCGCGCTGCAAGGCGGTGGCTCTCATGGGGCTTTTACTTGGGGTGTGCTGGATGCGCTCTTAGAGGATGGCCGCTTAGAGTTTGAGGGGATCAGTGCGACAAGTGCAGGCGCAATGAATGCAGCCGTCTTGGCCTATGGGAAGACCATTGGTGGAAATGAAAAAGCCCGCGAATTGCTTGATGAGTTTTGGTGGCGTATCTCGCAAAATGGAGCGTTTTATAGGCCTGCATATCAAACCTCTCTAGGGCGCTTCTTTGGTTTGGATCACAATCCAATGATTACTTTAACCCAGAGTATCTTGAGTACGATCTCACCTTATCATTTCAATCCGCTGAATTATAATCCACTAGAAGAGATTCTCAGTGACATGATCGATTTTGATAAGCTCTGCGCGGATCAATGTACAAGGCTTTTCATTACAGCAACTAATGTGCGTTCAGGCACTGCAAAAGTGTTCAAAAATGAAGAGGTAAATCTGAACGTTCTTCTCGCATCAGCGTGTCTACCGCATCTCTTTCAAGCGGTCGAAATTGACGGAGAAGCATATTGGGATGGCGGCTATATGGGGAACCCATCATTGTGGCCGTTATTCTACCATGTTGAAACGAACGATATTCTCCTTGTGCATATTAACCCGATCGCGCGGGAACAAGTGCCTAAAACGATGGAAGAGATTGAAAACCGTCTCAATGAGATTACCTTCAACACCTCTTTGCTAAAGGAATTGCGTGCAATCGACTTCGTCAAAAAGCTGATCGCTGAGGATATGTTGAAGGGTGAACATAAAAAGCGCTATACGAATATTTTGCTTCACGCGATCCGCACGGATGATTTTATGAGCGATCTTGATGCGCAAAGTAAGTACAATACGGAGTGGAGCTTTTTGAGTGATCTCAAGGAGATGGGGCGCAGAGAAGCGCAGAATTGGCTGCAAAAACATTATAAAGATTTGGGCAAGAAATCGAGCGTCAATATTCAAGATGATTATTTGTCAAAACTTTAATTGACATTGCTATAAAGATAAGGCTATAAACCCACACACTTAATAGAGATTTTGAGAGTATAAGATATGAAACGTACATTTCAACCTAGTCGTAAAGTTCGCGCTCGTCGCCATGGTTTCCGTGCCCGTATGGCAGACCGTGCAGGTCGCCTAGTATTAGCACGTCGTCGTGCCAAAGGCCGTAAGCGTCTAAGCGCTTAATAGACAGACTATACGAACTTATCGTAATTTAGCATCGCGCGCTCGTTCTTATTGAATAGCGCGCCTTTTGCTTTTCTACTTTGTTTTTAACCCTTAAGCACATAAAGTAATGGCTGATATGGTTCAAGCTCGTGCAAAATTCGCTTTAAAAGCCGGCATCATCACTGTGATGCTTTCCTCTGTGCTCGTCTTGATCAAAGCCCTCGCCTTTGTCTTTAGTGGTTCGGTTGCTGTTCTCTCTTCCCTCATCGATAGCGCTTTAGATACGATTTTATCTTTCATGAATTTCTGCGCAGTTTATTATGCCTCTAGGCCGCCTGATGAAGATCATCGTTATGGTCATGGCAAAATGGAAGGCATCGCGGCATTGGCGCAAAGCGCTGTGATAATGGGCGGAACTGTATTTCTCTTTATAGAATCTCTCGGCAAATTTGTAAGTGGTGAGGAGATGCAGCGCCATATGCTGGTGATCGTGATAATGCTGATCTCTGTTGCGATTGGTTCAGCGATTGTCTTTATCCAAAAACACGCCGTCAAAAAGTCAGCCTCTTTAAGTATCGAAGCCGACAGCGCGCATTACAGCTCTGACATTATTATGAATGGGGCGATTATTCTTGTGATTATCGCGCAATATTTAGGCGCGCCTTATTGGCTAGATGGCTTATGCGGTTTGGCGGTCTCTTTTTGGCTTGGAAAGCTCTCTTTAGAAGTTGGTCAAAAAGGCGTTGATATGATCTTGGATCGTGAGCTGCCATCAAGTGAGCGTAAGAAAATTCTCTCGATCATTAAAGCGCATGAGCAAGTTCTTGGTGTGCATGATCTACGCGCGATCAAATCCGGTATGAGCGAATTGATTATGTTCGATATCGAAGCTGATCCTGAGCTTTCGTTACATGATGCCCATGCGATCACAAAAGAGCTAGAAGCCGAGATCTTGGAGATTTTTCCTTTCGCGCAAATCATGATCCATGTCGATCCGCATGGTGAGATTGAAGATAGCCGTCACTTGGCGCCGCATATCCACCATTAAGGTAAGCCAAGATTATGCATACGAAAAAAAGCGATAAAGCCCATATAAGCCAAATCAAAACGCGCGCTGATTTTGTCAAAATTCAATCCAAAGGCAAGAAGTGGGTTTCGCATGGCTTAACCATTCAAACAATGCCGAACGAGCAGGGCTTAACCCGTGTTGGTTTCACCGTGACGAAGCGCGTTGATAAATCAGCCGTGAATAGAAATCGAATGAAGCGCCGCCTCAGAGCTGTCGCTGCCGATGTGCTGAGCAAGGGGGCTTTAACGGGCCATGACTATATTTTGGTCGGGCGTGCGCAAACATTGAAGCGCCCTTATGGGCTACTGTGTAAAGATTTGCGGTGGTGTCTGCGCAAATTAGATCTAGCCATAAGCGCACCAAAGGAGCTACGTGATCATGCTCAAGAAAATGCTTAAAAGCGCCATTAAAATATACGCAGCCATTCTCTCCCCCTTTATGGTGAGAAGCTGCCGCTTTCATCCGACATGCTCAGCCTATATGATACACGCGATTGATGAATATGGGCCTATAAAAGGTTTTGTCTTAGGCATGAAAAGGTTAGGGCGTTGCCATCCTTTTTATAAAGGTGAGTATTTTGATCCGCTGCCGCACAGCTGTGATTGTGAAGATAAAACAGCCGCAAGCAATAAAACACCACTTGCTTGATTGATCATAAGAGATACATCGGCTATAAACGCCGATTAAGGACATGAAGTTAAAGTAACTATAGAAAGTATTTAAATGCTAAACCTTGGCAACCCTAATGGCTTGAGCAACGCAGATCAAACTAAAGACACAATGCATCCGCAAGATATGAGAAATATGATTATTTTCTTCATCATCGCGGCTGTTCTTTATTTCACCTACGATGCAATGGTTTTAAAACCGCAAATGGAAGCCATAAAAGCGCGCAGCGCAGCCGAGCAGCAGCTCGCTGAAGATCATGGCGAAGAAGCACTCGCGCAGCTTAAAGGTGAAGCGCCTATCGAATATGCACCACGCGCTCAAGCCCTCGAAGCGCAGACAGTTGCCGGCGGCAGAGTGCAATTCGAAAATGATGAAATTAAAGGTTCGATCTCACTCAAAGGCGGACGCTTTGACGACTTAGCCCTTAAAGACTATTTCGAAACATTAGACAAACAAGATAACGTAACGTTGCTGACCCCTAAAGGTGCGCAAGATCAGCGTACAATTGAGCATGGCTGGGTAAGCTCTGATAAAAATATCAAAGTGCCAAATAATGACACAATTTGGTCAGTGAGAGGCAACCAAACTTTAACGCAGCAAAATCCTGTGACGCTTGTTTGGAACAACGGACAAGGTTTTACGTTTGAACGCGAGATCACTTTAGATGATCATTTCATGTTCACTGTGAAGCAGCGCGTGGTTAATAATTCAGGTCGTGAAGCAACGCTATATCCATATGGTATTCTCGCACAGCGCGGCACACCAAAAGATTATCACTGGATGTGGGTTTCTTATGAAGGGCCGGTTGGCTTCATCGGTGAAGAGCTGCACCAGCCAGGCTATGATGATATGCGTAAAGAGAAAAAACTCTCTTATGCGGCGGAGACTGGTTGGATTGGAATCACAGAAAAATACTGGATGAGCGCGCTCGTTCCTCCACAAAATCAAAATGTAAAATATAACTATACTTTCTCTGGCTCTGATGAAAAAGACAAAGCCAATCGCGGCCTCTATCAGGCTGATTATCTCGGCGCAGCGGTAACGCTGCCGGCAGGTCAAACAGCGGAAGTTGAAAGCCGTTTCTTTACAGGCGCGAAAAAAGTGCTGCTTCTTCAAAAATACGAAAAAGAGCAAGAAATTCACAATATCGATTTGGCTGTTGATTTTGGATGGTTCTGGTTCTTTACCTATCCGTTCTTCTATGCGCTGCATTATCTTGGTCAAGCAATTGGCAATATGGGGATCGCGATTATCATCCTAACAGTGCTTATTCGTGGTGCCGTGTTCCCGCTAACCAATACATCTTATCGCTCTTTTGCCAAGATGAAGAAGGTGGGCCCTGAAACTGCCAAGCTCCGTGAAAAATATGGCGATGATAAACAGCAGCTTCAAAAAGAGTTAATCGCGATGTATGCGCGTGAAGGCGTAAATCCTATGGCAGGCTGTTTGCCGATCTTACTACAGATCCCAATTTTCTTCGCGCTTTATAAAGTGTTCTTTATCACAATAGAGCTGCGTCATGCGCCGTTCTTCGGCTGGATCCATGATCTGTCTGCGCCGGACCCAACAAGCGTGTTCAATCTTTTTGGTCTCGTGCCATGGGATCCACCCGCATTTTTAATGATCGGTGTATGGCCATGTTTGATGCTGGTCGCGATGAGCATTCAGCGTAAATTAAACCCACCACCACAAGACCAATTACAGCGAGATATTGCGCGTTATATGCCATTTATCTTTGCTTTCATGATGTCGCGTTTCGCAGCAGGTCTTGTGATTTACTGGACACTCTCAGCCTTTATCGGCGTGATCCAGCAAATCATCATCATGCGTTCAATGAATGTGCCGATCCACCTCTTCGGCGAAAGTGAAGAGGAAGAAGAAGCGCAAACAAAAGGCGTCGATGTTCATCCTTTGGCAGAGATGGCTGAGGACGAAGTTGAAAAAGCGCTCTTTGGTGAAGAGGGTGATCAGGCTGCGCCTAAAAAAATAAGCCCCCCAAAAAAGAAAAAAAGTAAGAAGAAAAAATAATGAGCGATGAACTCTCAAGCCAACAAATAGAGCAAGCCCGTAAATTATTTGCCGGGCCTTGCGATTTTATGCTCGGTGTGGCCGCGCTCAAGCAGCTCCCCGAAGCCCTTAAGCCTGAGATTGCTCTGGCTGGGCGCTCTAATGTTGGTAAATCATCCCTCATTAATGCCCTCACCGGACGCAATACTTTGGCCAAAGTCTCCAACACGCCTGGCCGCACACAGCAGCTCAATTACTTTAACCTCGGTGATCAGCTTTATATGGTCGATATGCCGGGCTATGGCTATGCGAAAGTCTCTAAAAGCCAGCGTGAAGCATGGACGCAGCTTATCTTTGATTACCTCAAAGGCCGCCCGACTTTAGCTTGTGTATTTATCCTGATCGATTCACGCCACGGTGTGAAAGATACTGATATTGAGCTCATGAAAATGCTCGACTCAGCCGCTGTGCAGTACCGCATTATCCTCACTAAAACGGATAAGATTAAAAAATCAGATCTAGAAAAAACCAGCGATAAGATCATCGCGCTCCTTAAGAAACACCCAGCCGCCTATCCAGGCCTTATTCCGACAAGCTCAGAGAAGGGGATGGGTATCCCTGAGACCCGCGCTGTGATGGCAGGCTATGGGGTTTAGTTATTAAACATAGATAAGCCTAACCCAACAGTATCAGAGGCACTTTGTACCGTTTGAGGTGAAACAGGAGCAGCGTCAACCACTGCACTAGCTGCATTAGAGAAACTTCCATTGATCGCTTCGTCATAAGGCGCTGTAACACCGCTATACATGTCGGCAACGCCTGGCATGACCCAGTTAAATATATCTGTTGCTGCTGCTACAAAAGGTTCGCCTGTTGTGCTGTGGATGAAGGTTGATCGTGCGGCGTCCATAAAGCTTTCTACAGGGAACATTAAAACGTAGCCAGCAACTGCACCAATAACAAATTTGGTTATTGAGCTAACGCTATTAAAATCGGACAGAATTGAATCTTTTTTTGTTTCTGACGCCATTATGACTTTTTCCTAAAAACGGTCTTGACTTAATTGAGAATGATTATTAATAACAGATCGTGTAAACGTCAAGAGTAAATGATAATCATTCTCAATTTATTTCTTAGGAGTAAAGTAACTATGAAGAAAAGTTTTTTAAAAGCTGCAGGGATAGGCGCAGTTTTATTAGCGGCGAGCAACACTGCCGACGCGGCTGGCGGTTACATTGACAATGTTGAGTATAAAGATGGTAAATCTCGTGTTACGCAGCGCTATGTAGATTGTGACGAGGCTTTTTTTGTTTTTAATAATGATCCCAAGAAAGAGCTATGGATGACATGCGATGGCTATGAAGCAGCCGATATTCCTATTGGCCCTAATAAAAGCGACCCGAAGCGAAGAGATAATATTTGTAATTTTACAGATCATATTGATACAGCGAAACCAATATCTATAAATGATCCGAAAGCCTCTAGCTATGCGAAGGCATTCCAAAAAGCTGAGCTTCAAGCCTATGTCCATGCATCAACGCAGCATGGAAATTCTATAGCGCAGGCTATTATGATGCGTGCCCAAAACGGGGTTGATGTTTTTAGGGTTTACGACTTTGCAATTCGTGCGCCTCGCAATGGTGAAAAACCTATGGGCGCTATTCCTACCGTAAATGGCTCTAGAGCTTTTGTGCTGCAGCCTGGCTGGACAAAGCAGATGTTAATAGAATCTTCTTATGAGCGTGCAGTGAAAATGTGTTCTGCTAAGATGGGGCTTAATTAATGGGCTCACAACTGTTGCCTGTTGAAATTCTAAAAACTCTCTCATCATCTTTAAAAAGTGATGAGATGAAAAGAGTGTGGGGAATTCAATATGCTTCAGATAAGGAGCAGGATATTGCACCTAGCATTATAGCAGAGCGCGTGGACTCTATAATCATGCTATATGAGGAATTTCCTCAGATTGCAGAAAATAATAAAGAGCTTATTAGTTTTGCACGTGATTATTATGAATATGAGTTAAAGGCACTAAGGCGAGCGCCAAGAAAAACTGAGATGGAATTGCAGCAGCTTGAGCAATTGGATTTAATTGCGGGAGCGCTAAGGCAGATTATGCCTGATGAACAAAAAATCCCAGAAGATAAATTAGCAGAAGAATATCAAAAAACACTCAAAGCTGTTGGTAAGCAAACCATTCAACGCTTGAAAATTAAAACAGACCTTAAAGTTGCAGGTCATGAACTTCTTGAACATTTTAAAGAGACAGCACATCGATTTCCAATTTTGACAAGTGTTACAAGTGCTGTTGTGTTGCCAGCTATGTTTTGGCTAGGTGCTGAGGGTATGAGTGCGAAAAATGCACCTATACAAATTGAAGCAGCAGAAACGTGTTTCGCAGATATTGATGCAGCAAAAAGTGCTACAGATAGGGTGAATGCTAGCTCTATTTTTGATATGGATAGTCTTACTCAAGATGCACCGGTTATTCAAAAACCTCGACAAATTAATGCACAAAACTGCGACATAGAATTTAAATCTTGCCATGATAATTTAAAGCAATCTTTGCCGAATACGATTTCATATTTAGAATCAAAAGGTGTGACTATTCCCGCACTACCACATTGCACATTGGTAAATAATCTCGTTGTAAAAGCAGAGGATGTAATTCTAAAAGCTGATGAAATTCTAAAAGCGCCTTATAACGCGGTTATGGATATGGTTGTTGATAATCCCATAGCAGCGATTGAGGGACAATCAGGCGTAGAGAATTCATATTTTTTAAAAGGCGCGAAGAAAGTATCAGAGCCTTTACAAGAATCGATCTATTACGCAAATCGTATTGAAAATAGCTTCCATCCTTATTTCTATTTTATGTTTTTAGGTATGTCACTTATGGCTGTTAAACGCGCCCAAACAATGAGTGATGAAGAATGGATGGACTTTAAAAATGAAATGAAGGACTTCCGCGTAAGGGCATGGAATACTCGTAAATTGGTATATGCCACGCCTTTAGCTGCTATGGGTACGTATCTAGCAACACATGGTTATGATTCAAGTGGATCGCTTGTGGATTCAAATATAGTGGCTATGCTCTCTTTTGGGGCAATCGGTGGCTACATAGCGCAAAAAGTTGGCGTGAATTTAGGCGGTGCAAATAAACGCCATGTAAACGCTATGTTTAAAGACGTATCCGGTTCGATAGAGAAATTAGAGGCGAACGCCACACCGCTCTCTGCGCAAATGAGTGCGGAGAAAAAAAGCCATACTGTTAGAAATGTAGCAATTGCAGGTGCCGTTGCATCATATGCTGGTGTAGTTGGTTGTGATTTTGCAGGCGTATTTCACCAAATGGCAGATGGTACATTAAAAGATATTTTTACTTCTCTGGCAGAAGGTGCGGGTATGCTGCCTGTAAGTGCTGCGATTATAGGCGGGTTTTTACCTTATAACTTTTTGGTGGAAGATCCGGCGCAGCATGTTGTGTTCATGGGAGGCGGAGCATTATCTGGTACGGCGCTGGGACTAGCCGTTTTTGTGGCGCCTAAAGTGGCGTCTGATTTTACTAAAAAGATAAAAGACAGTGTGCCTGATTACGTGCTGTTAAGTGCTTTGTCAAACAAACCAAGTTCAAATGAAAAGCTGAATGATTATATTCAGTCTAAACATATATCAAAACCACTCTCGGCGTATCATGCAGAATATAATGGCTATGAGGCTTTGACTGCTGAGCAGGATAATAACTATCTATATTTAGCCAGTGATAAAAAGCCAAGCTTGGCAGAGAAGATGCATGCGCAATTTGATGGGGCGAAAGAATGCCCTGTCATTGAGGCTCAAAACCAAAATACAGCGCGCAAACCAGCTGCAGAGACCTATGGATTAGACCTAGCCCTTGCTAAATAAAAACAACCTAATCCCTATTGATCTGCCACAACTGTATAAAAAGCGTACATAGAGCCGCTTGGATTGCTCACGCATAAAGACGCCATGTTATTGCATTCTTCGCATATATCACCGCTTGTGCTGGTTGTCAGCTCTGAGTTAGCGCCAGAATAGATGCTGCCATCAATAAAGACTTCACGTAAACTTGCGCTGACAAGCGCTGGGATTGTGGTGCTACCCGTAATTTTCTCATTAATTAAACCACACATTGTTTCCGGAATTTGATAAGCCACTAAGATGACGTCATTGCCTGCGCTCTCGGTCCAGTCAATATTGTTAAAGCTGCCCATATACCAACCTGCAACCGGATCGGTATCCGTTTGATCTATGGCATAAGAGGCGAGCTGAGGGGGCGTGATCCCGCCGCCAAGCGGATGATAAACTTTATGAATATGCGAGCCTGTTTCGAAATTTGTATCACCAGGCAGTGTGAAATTCAGGTCAGCGATAGAGCTGCCTGAAAAAAGCATTTGGTCAATGGCTGATTTAAGCTGAGAAGCTGTCGAGATCATTTGCGTTGCATAAAGCTGCTGACGATCTGTATCAATCTGCTCACCGCTTCCTGTGCTGGTTTGTCTGCTCAATGTAAAACTAAGTGCAGCAAACAGCCCGATCGCGATCAAGACATAGATAAGGGCATTCCCCTTCTCGCTTTTATTTTTATGGGGATGAGATGCAATATGTTCTTGATTTGTTTTCATTTCGACGTCACTATTAAATTTCTATCTTATTATAGTGTAAAACGAATGGCGTTCTAATGGAAGAGATGGCTTTATCAGATATAATTATTCCTATAGCCAGCTTTGCTGGCGGCTTTATGTGTGCAGCGGTTATATTTTTAATTGCGCGTCAAAAATTAAGTGATCAGAACGCCGAACTAAAAGCGCAGATCAAAGCTGAAAAAGCTGCTCTTGAAACGGCAGGCGCAGCGCTGGATAGCCGTTTTAAAGCCAGCGCACAAGAAGCCATGCAAAAAAGCAATGAAGCCTTTTTAACGCTTGCGGCTGAGCGTATGAAAGCGGCGCAAGCTGATAATGCACATGATCTTGATAAACGCCAAAAAGCCATTGATGCGCTGCTTGCGCCTATGTCTGAGAATTTGAAAAATTTAGGTGCGGCCATTGAACAAGTGAAAGGCACTGATAGAGAGCTAAAAGCTGATCTGCAAATGCTTTCAAAAGAAACGGCGCGTCTTGTGGGTGCATTACGTGATCCAAGCGCACAAGGCCAGTGGGGCGAGTTTATCCTCGAAGGGCTGCTCGATAAATCAGGCCTAATGAAAGGCGTGCATTATGATACGCAAGTTTCGCTCAATAGCGAGCATGGCCGTCAACGCCCAGATGCGGTGATCCATATGCAAGATGGCTTTAAAATTATCGTTGATTCAAAAGCGCCATTAAATGAGTTTTCACAGCGCCTTTCTGAGGATTTGAGTGAACAAGATTATAAAGGCTTAACACAAAATTTAGCGCGCCAAGTACGCGAGCATGTCAAAGCTTTGGGCAAAAAAGATTACTGGGAAAATATTGATAGCGTTGATTTCACAGTGATGTTTCTCCCTTCAGAGCATATTTATTCTCTCGCCCTGCGCGCTGATCCAGAGCTTGTGCATTTCGCAGCTGATAGAAACGTGATTATCGCTTCGCCCACATTATTGATGAGCTTGCTGCGCGTTGTCGCGCTGAGTTGGCGTCAGGTTGAGCTAGCACAAAATGCGAAGGATATCTCAGAGGCAGGCACCGAGCTCTATAAACGCTTTTTGAAATTCACCGATCATTTGGGCAAAGTCGGTAAAGGGCTTCAAAACGCCATGAATGGCTATGATGCGGCGATCGGCTCGCTTGAAAAACAAGTCTTGCCGGCTGCGCGTAAATTTAAAGATTTACAAAAAGCGGGCGGCGGCGCTTTAGAAACAGATCTACCTGAATTTACAGCGATTGAATCCACAGCGCGCGAAATCTCTTTGACGAGTGAAGATGAGCAGGAAAAGAAACGCGCATAGTGAGAAGCCAACCATAACCCCCACTTTAGAAACCGTTGCCTCTCATTTCGGGTATGCATGGATAATTTTTTGCTAGGCGCGAGCGATCACGAAGGGTATAACCCTATGAAGATGCGTGTGAAGCAGTCAAAAAACTAGAGGCAACTGATCCCCCATGAGCGATTTATATGACATTATCATTACCCCTGATCCTGTATTGAAGGCTGAAGCGCAGCCAGTCAATAAGGTTGATGAAGCCGTGCGTAAGCAAATGGATAAGATGCTGGCAACGATGTATGATGCGCCGGGCATTGGTCTAGCTGCAAATCAAGTGGGCTTATTAAACCGCGTTTTAGTGATGGATCTCTCTAATCGTGAAGAAGAGGAATCGCCTGAGCCAATCTTTATGGTGAACCCTCAAATCATTCATGAATCTGAAGAAATGAGCATCATGCAAGAAGGGTGTTTATCAATCCCGCGCCAATATGCTGATGTAGAGCGCCCTGCAACTGTACGTGTGAAATATCTCGATTATAATGGCAAAGATGCCGAGCTTGAAGCGAGCGGTTTGCTCTCTCATTGCGTACAGCATGAAATTGACCACCTCAACGGCGTGCTCTTTATCGATTACCTCTCCTCATTGAAGCGTAATATGATTTTGCGCAAAGTGGAAAAGCTGAAAAAGCAGCGCATTCTTTAAAATTTAGTCTTTATCTAGCGCTGGTTCATCATAATCTTTTGGTTTGTGATTACGCTTATATTTGATCTCATCCGGGCTATCTGGCTCATAGGTCGCATCTTTGTTAAGTTCAGGTGCCCGCTCAGCATATACAGAAGAAGCCTTATTTTCTGGATGTGCAGCGCGATGTAAGTCCATATCTGGATGGCGTTTACGACTTGCTTCCATCAAAGAGCCAGCTTCCATCACATGCACATAATCAATATCGTGTCGCTCTTCAATCGCGCGAAATATAGGCTCATGAATAGATTCAAGATAAAGATGCAAAAACTCTTCATCGTCTAATTCTTCTTCATGTATTTGATGCTCTTTGTGGCGTTTCTTTTCTATAGCTTCTTTAGCATGCTCAAGAAGCTGCTCATGAAAAATACGATCAAGTTCATATTCATGCTCTTCGCTAGCCTCATGATCAGCGCGTGAGCGCTCCATATAAAGCTCGAGATTCGCATGCCAGCCATGCGCGCTAGAAGCGAGTTTAGTAAGAACGATGCTGACATTTGACGCGCCTTCGCTTTGCTCAATTGACAGCTCAAGCGCTTGATCAAGCGCATCTTGCGGGCTTTCCTCAGAAAAGCTATTTACAGGAATAATGGATAACATACTTAATATCCTCCTTTTCCTTAATCTTATATAACGTTAAGAGTTTATAAGTTTAAAAGCCTTGATCCTAGTCAAAAAATCTGGAAGAACTACGCTATGACAAAACCGCTCAAAGTTATATTTATGGGTACGCCCGATTTCGCTGCTTCCGCATTAAAGCAGCTTCATGAATCTTCTCATCATGAGGTGATAGCTGTTTATTCGCAGCCCCCCCGTCCAAAGGGGCGCGGCCATAAGCTTCAGCCTTCTCCGGTACAGGCCTATGCTGAACTCGAAAATATTAAGGTCTTTACACCGATATCTTTGAAAAAAGCACCTGAGCAAGAAGAGTTTGCCGCGCTGAATGCCGATATTGCAGTGGTGGCTGCATATGGCTTGATCTTACCAAAAGCAGTTTTACAAGCGCCAAAATATGGCTGCTTAAATATCCATGCGTCGCTTCTACCACGCTGGCGCGGCGCTTCGCCAATCCAACGTGCGATATGGGCGGGCGATGAAAAAAGCGGTGTGACTATCATGCAAATGGATGAGGGGCTGGATACGGGCGATATGCTCTTAAAAGAAGAAATGGCCCTGAATAAGGATATGAGCTGTTCTATGCTTCATGATGCACTCGCCGATATGGGCGCGCAGATGATTGTCAAAGTGCTGGATCAATATGCTGAGCACGGGCAGATCAAAGGCGAAAAACAAGATGACGCGCTCACCTGCTATGCGCCGTTACTCAAAAAAGAAGATGGTGATATTGAGTGGTCACAAAGCGCTACACAAATTGATCGCCAGATAAGAGCGCTTAACCCGTGGCCGGGTGTACGTACACAGAGTGCGGGAAAGCGTTTCAAAATTATTGAAGCACAAGTGAGTGAAGCGCAAAGCGATTCAGATGCGCGCGGTCTAGTGCTCAATAAAAAAGGCGATATAGCTTGCGGCGATAAGAGCGTTATAAGGCTCATCAAAATTCAGCCCGATGGCAAAAAACCTATGGATTTCGCCTCAGCCCTGAATGGCGGCTATATCGAAATCGGGGATCATTTTGAATGAACCCTAATATAGCGGGCATTATCTCTTTAGTGATTTTTTCGACGGGCACATTGTTAATGCTGCTCGCAAAATCAATACCGCCCTTTGCATTATCCAGTGTAATGCTAGCGTTAGGGTTTGTATCTATCTCATGCGTACAATATATGCGCGAGCGCTCCCTTCAACAATTCATCACACAATGGAAACAGCCATTAAAATATTACATTTTAGTAGTGAGTGGCGTAGTCGGTTACAACGTCTTTATGATAACAGCCTTTAATGTAACTGAAAATGAAAGCGAGGCTTTTGCGGTCAATATGATTAACTATCTCTGGCCAATTATGATCTATGGTTTTAGCGCATATTTTTTAGGGCGTAAAATAGAGCTGTTACATATAATGGGCTTCGCTTTAGGTTTGGTCGGGCTTTTTCTGGTGATGGCTGCGGGCTATATAAACGCAACAGGCTTGGCGCTGGAGCGTGGTGCTTTCTCATGGAATTGGGCTTATATATCAGCCCTTCTCGCGGCATTTCTTTGGGCTTTTTACTCCGCTCAATCAAAAGCGCATAGCTATCCGTCGGGTTTCGTTGGGCCTGTAATGTGCATCGGCTCTGTTGTCATGTGCGCTTTTCATTTTATCTTTGAGCCGAAAATCTCAGCTATAGAATATCCAGTGATCATAGCGGCAATTCTATTAGGCCTAAGTCGTTGTAGCTATTATCTATGGGATTACGCGATCCGAAAAGGGGATGCTATTTTACTCTCATCACTCTCAAATCTTGTGCCTCTCGTTTCATCTCTCTTATTCATAGTTTTTGGCTTCCGCCCTGCCAGCTATTTCACAGCGATTGGCGGAGCTTTGATTATGGCAGGTTGCTTGATTACCAACTGGAAAGTGATTAAGACTGAGCTACTAAGATTAAAGACGAGACGTGGATGCAGCGATATAAATTAACAATCGAATATAATGGTGAAGGCTATGCAGGGTGGCAGCGCCAGCCTGATATCATGTCTGTTCAGCAAGCCATTGAAGAGGCGATAACTGCTTTCACGCAAAAAGAGCTGCGCATTCATGTGGCCGGACGTACAGATGCTGGCGTGCATGCATGCGGTCAAGTCGCGCATTTCGATCTGCCAGAATTAAAACGTGAAATGCAGCCCTTTGAAATTGCAAAAGCCATCAATGCACATTTAAGGCCGCGTACAATAAGCATTATCGGCGTAGAAAAAGTTTCTTCTGATTTTGAAGCACGCTTTCATGCAAAGAATAAACTCTATCGCTATCGCGTTATTAACCGTCCGGGCTTTTTGGCAATTGAGCAAGGCTTAGCGTGGCATATTTTAAAACCTCTTAATGTTGAGGCGATGCAAGAAGCCGCGAAGCGCCTAATAGGGCATCATGATTTTTCAACCTTTAGAGCGGCTGAATGTCAGGCAAACTCACCCATGAAAACGCTCGATCGTTTAGATGTGAGTGTGAGAGATTACGATTTATGCGGTGGCAAAGAAATTATATTTGAAACCGAAGGGCAATCCTTCTTACATCATCAAGTGCGCAATATGGTCGGAACGTTAAGCTTGGTCGGTGAAGGAAAATGGAGCGCGCAAGATATGCAAGAGGCGCTAGAAAAGAAAAACCGCGCTGCTGGTGGACCAACGGCGCCAGCGCATGGGCTATATTTAATGCGCGTTGATTATTAAAGGCATAAAAGCAATGTTAGCATTCACCACGCACAAACGCATATTCATAGCACTCGCCCTAGCCGTGCTTCTGAATACGCCTCTTCAAGGCCATGCGCAGAGCTATTTAAATTACCTTGATACCCTAACAACAATCAATAAATCCAATCCAGCGCAAAGCCCACGGCATGAAAAAAGTGAAAGAATTTTAAATGACCGTTTGCTGGATTCAGCTAATCAAGTGATTGGTGAGGTCAAAGATGTGATCTTAAACCCACAAGGTGAGATCATAAATTTAGACATTGAGTTTGACCGCTTAAAAATCGGCACAGACCGTCTTACCATTAGCTATAGTGATATGAATACAGAGCCGGCGGGCAATGGCTATAGGATTGCTTTTTCTAAAGCGCAAATAATCGAGATGTTCCCGACATTGCTTGAGACGAGGCCTAGCGAGGCTCACAAATCTACGCCACAGGCTTTAAGCTTAATATCTATGCAGAACGCTTTGGTGCTAACGCAAGGCGGAAAAAGAATAGGACGCGTACATGACATCTTGTTCGACAATCTCGGAGGTAAAGCGTTATATCTTTATATTGGCATGAGCAATTGGGCGAGTAAGGCCCCTATGGTTGCAGTACCGTTTGATATGGTTTCATATACGATAAAGGCCAATATGATTGAAATTGTGGTGAGTGACGACATGGCAAAAGCTATGAAAGAAACCGCCAAGGAATAGCGCCGAATCATTAAAGTGTTGACTCTCGTAAGAAATTGGCGTTATAAAGAAATTGTCTTAAGAGAAAATCCATAAATTTTGGGTAAAATTGAGTTTCATCGCTGCCGATCTAGGCCTTTGAACGAACTTTAATAGAGAATTTAGGAAGAAATTATTAAATCATAAAGCGTATGCGTTTTGAATAGCGTGTGTCCACATTGATGAGTGAACCTTCGCACAGATACAACCTCCCCCTTCATACATAATGGTCAAGATATTTAGATAAAGTTACAGCGTAAATAAAGACGAGAAAACCGCATGAATTTACAAGAATTAAAAACACGTTCACCAGCCGAATTGCTAGCATTTGCAGAAGAGCTAGAAATCGAAAATTGCGCATCAATGCGAAAGCAAGACATGATGTTCGCGATCCTCAAGCAGCTTGCTGAACAAGGTGTTCCAATCTCAGGCGCAGGTGTTTTAGAAGTCCTGCAAGATGGATTTGGCTTCTTACGCTCACCAGAAGAAAACTACCTCCCAGGCCCGGATGACATTTATGTCTCTCCTTCACAAGTACGCCGCTTTGGCCTACGTACAGGTGATATTATTGAAGGTGAAATCCGCGCTCCTAAAGATTCTGAGCGTTACTTCGCGCTTCTTCGTGTTGGCTCTGCTAACCACGAAAGCCCGGAAAAGCTTCGTCACCGTATCAATTTTGATAACCTTACGCCACTTTATCCAGAGCGTAAGATTAAGCTTGAGATTGATGATCCAACAAAGAAAAATATGGTTCAGCGCGTCATCGAAATGACCTCGCCAATTGGTTTTGGTCAGCGTGCGCTGATTGTGGCGCCGCCGCGTACAGGTAAAACTGTTATGCTTCAAGAAATCGCGCAAAGTATTACTGCTAACCATCCAGATGCTTATCTGATCGTTCTTTTGATTGATGAACGTCCTGAAGAGGTGACAGATATGGCACGTTCTGTGCGTGGTGAAGTTGTATCTTCGACATTTGACGAGCCAGCAAGCAGACACGTACAGGTCGCTGAAATGGTCATGGAAAAGGCAAAGCGTCTAGTCGAGCATAAACGTGATGTTGTTGTTCTTCTTGACTCCATCACACGTCTAGCCCGTGCTTACAACACAGTTGTTCCATCATCCGGTAAAGTGCTTACCGGTGGTGTGGATGCGAATGCTCTACAACGTCCAAAGCGTTTCTTCGGTGCGGCGCGTAATGTCGAGCAAGGCGGATCACTGACAATCATCGCAACAGCGCTTATCGATACAGGCTCACGTATGGATGAAGTGATCTTCGAAGAATTTAAAGGAACAGGTAACTCAGAAATCGTTCTTGATCGTAAAATCTCTGATAAGCGTATCTTCCCTGCGATTGATATTCAGAAATCAGGAACACGTAAAGAAGAGCTTCTTGTCGGAAAAGAAACCTTACAGAAAATGTGGGTTCTTCGCCGTATCCTTAACCCTATGGGGACAGTCGATGCGATCGAATTCTTGCTCGGTAAACTGAAGCAAACTAAAAATAATGACGACTTCTTCCAAAGCATGAATCAATAAAATGCTGATGAAGCCTTGTAATATCATCTATGATATAATGATGATAAAATAAAAAAGCTTCTTATGAGTGTTAACGCTGTGGCAGACGAGTTCAAATTCGACCATTCTTTTTTAATCAATCAGGTTAAATCATATAACGCTGATGCGGATTTTGACCGCATTGAGCGCGCCATTGCCTATGCCAAAGAAAAACATGAAGGCCAAACACGCTCATCTGGCGAGCCATATTATACTCACCCTGTAGAAGTCGCAGGTATTTTGGCGGAAATGAAGCTGGATACAGATAGTATCGTTACTGCCATTTTACACGACACAATCGAAGATACTGACGCGACCTATGATGATGTAAAAGAAAAATTCGGTAAAGATGTCGCTGATCTGGTCGATGGCGTCTCTAAGCTGACCCGAATTGAAAGTAAAACCCGCGAAGGCAAGCAAGCTGAAAACTTCAGA
>MDSZ01122974.1_pt1 | contig 98121 bp, 90 predicted proteins | sample 811201 | NCBI WGS metagenome assembly MDSZ01 (sample SAMN05326647, study PRJNA326480) | marine metagenome | isolation source: seawater | place: Indian Ocean: North | collected 2010
AGTCAATTGATTCTACAACCTCTCTTGTTGATCAAGCACTAGGGGAAACTATCGGCTTCAATTTCGGTTTTACACTGCAAAGAGTGGCAGATGATGATACGCTCACTATTCCTGCCGGAGATGAACTGGATATGCTCATGGGAATTAGCATGGGAATACAAGATTTAGATTATGCCCGAGTGGTTGTAACAGAAGCATCCCTCATGGATCCTGATGATATGGAACCCATATCTTTTGATCAGGCAAGTATAGAAGCGGAGGATTGTACTGTTAGTGGAGTTTATGGTGGAAGCTTCGCGGAAGGTACCAGCAATGTACCAAAAGTGAATATTATTGGTGTGTCCGATGTTTTCAGCACGTTTCCATTCGGTATCAATTTTGGTATCGAATTCGAGAATTTCGTTGACACTGATGATAGTTCACTGACTTTTTCGCATATTCTGGATTCCACAGCTTGGGAAGATGAACAGAAGCTTGACGGCTGGTCGTTTGTCAATCCAGATGATCCAGATCCTCAGAATCCAACCATTCCATTGGATTCTCTCATAATTGTCCCAACTGTAACAACGACTGCCGATACTGTGGATGTGAATCTGGACGGATCCGAATGGATTTTCTCTTTGGGAGTTGATGTCTATCCTCTGGAGTTTGGCAGTCTCATGGCAGATCTCGATTGTGCTTTTCCACCTCAGACGCAGGAAATTGACGACATTCCGCAAGGATTCACGGGAATGTCATTTGGCGAGGTTATTCTGGAGTTCACCATGTACAATCAGATTAGGTTACCTCTGAGTCTAAATCTGGATTTAATTGGAATAGGGAATACCGGTGACTCTGTTCAGGTAATAGTTGATGCTGATTTGGGTATCCCTGCTGTTGTAGGTGACACCGCTAAGACAATCCTGAGGCTCAGCAGCATCGGCACTGTTGTTCAGATTTACGACAGCATCAATGATTCTCTGCCGTCTTCTGCAGATACTATATCTGCTTTAGAAGGTGAGACTAACACGATTGTAGATCTCATGGCGCTGAATCCAAGTCAGATGATCGTGGATGCGACTGCCGGTATTCAGGGGGTGGGCTCTTTAGATCAAAATGCGGCATTCTGGGGTGAGTATAACCTGATTGCGCCGTTCAGTGTTATTATGGATACAATCACTTTTGTCCCGGTTACGTCAACTCCGGTGACCGAAATGGATCATGAGACCCGGAATCAGTTTCGTGCTTCTGTTAAAGGGGCATCTATGACAACACGGATTATCAACGGTCTGCCCATAAGCGGAGAAATGGCCATAATATTTTCAGATCGTGATCTCTTCCCATTGGATCGAAAGGCGGAAACGCTTCAGACCATAGCGGACAGTCTGCAGTGGTCAGATTCTCTTTATGTAGTCACCTCATGCTCAACGCTTAAACCGTCTAACGACGATATGTATATTTTCAATGTGATGAATGATTCCAGTGACTGCATCGATGGTGTGGCATATCTGATTCGCGGAGTTCCGGCTTCCCGGGATACCGTCTATTCATTTGTAGATACCCTCGTAAAGATAGTGTTACCGACTCCGGATGAGTATTACGGTCAAGGTGATCCCGGCGGAAGTCCTGGCATGGTGAAAACTCCTGGTGATACAGTAGTTGTAAGCGAGATTGACTCTAATAAAATCACTATGCTCTCTTCACTGGGAGATCACTATATCAACAACATGACAAGATTCTACGGTACAGAGGGGGCAGCGGTATTTTTCTCCACCCGCGACACTCTTGAAATACTGTCTTATATTTCGTTTACACTACAAAGCACAGGAATTCTTGAGGAAGCTCAGGATGAACTCGTAATTACGTATCCCAACGGAAATGAATCTCTGGTTCAGGACAGTACAATTGTCATCAGGTGGCGCTCACTTGGAGATGAAGTAAGTGGTCAGAATGTGGAACTGTTCATTTCTGATCTAGAGGAGCCGGATATTGCTCAGGATGAAGATTGGGAATCTATTAGTGGAGGTGCTATTAGCAATGCTGACTCCATGATTTGGACACCGGGTGCTAGTGATGTGGACGACATACTCTGGCTGAAAATATGTAATGAAGATGGTTCATTATGTGATCAAAGTGGTTGGCATTTCGAAATTACTTCAAGTGGCGGGCGAATGGTTTCCCGACCACTGAGAAAATTTGATGAGATCAGCCCAGCTGTAAATAAAAATCCCATAAGCGGTAATAGATGAAATACAGCATAATCATATGTTTAATTGGAATGCAGTTTCTTTTTGGGCAGGCAAAGAGCGATCCTCGGCTGGTTTCCATGGCAGGAGCTTATACCACCTTGTCTGACGGTATTTACGCTGTAGGTGTTAATCCAGCTAATCTGGCGTTTCAACACGGAAAACCGTTTATGCTTCAGTTAGGTACACTCAATTTTGGATTTGTGAACAATTATCTATCATTAGAAAACTATACCGACTTGAGTGGTGCCAATCTGGAGGCTAACAACCAGGAGAAGAAAAAAGAGATTTACGATGAGATCGGAGATGCTTTAAGGTTTACCACGGATATTCATATGGGATTACCTGCACTTAACTATGCTTCCGGAAATATGGCATTTACCAGCGACATGATTGTAGTGGGCGATGTTGGTTTACCAATTGATATGTTTTACTTAATGCTGGATGGAAACCCAGTTGAAAGACCACTTGACCTGACCATGCAGTATGAGGTTATGGGATTGGCAGAATACGGATTTTCTTTTGCTGTTCCTTATGAGAAATTTTCCTGGGGCATTACCCTAAAATATCTGCAGGGACTTTTTTATTTGGGAATTGATCCTGATTCCAGTTATACAAATGTTTACACAGACACTCTCAATGTAGCTTTCTATGGAGATGGAAGATATTTTATTCGCCAAGGAATCGGAGGTAACGGATACGGGGTGGATTTAGGATTTACCACTTATGAGTTTAACGGTTGGAAAGTGGGTGTTTCACTTATTAACGCTTTAGGAACTATTTATTGGAATCGTCCATCAGGGATGAAAGATCTTCTCGGAATAGATGAGAATAATGGACTTTTCACTTGGGGTGGGCAAGAAGTCCTTGAAGGCCAAGCAATGGTGTATGGATTTACTATTGATAGTGTTAATGGTATCGGATTGATGGAAAATTCATTCGAAGACAATTTCAATTCCACCAAGTCAGTGGTAGCAGATACGATTGACGGAGGAGACCCAAGACCGTTCACAATCAGGTATCCGTCACTTTTCCGGATAGGTATACAAAAGCAGGTTGATCCTGACTTTTTAATTGTCAGTGATATGGTTGCAGGTTTCCAGGATCGTCTTTTTGTTCAACGGAAATGGAAGTGGTCCATTGGTGTCAAGTTCACTCGCTTTCCCGGATTTCCCCTGCGCCTTGGGTACAGTTGGGGAGGCAAAGACTACAAACAACTCGGCTTAGGAATCGGCATCCATAAAGGCCCCATAATGTTCGACTTCGGGCTGGCTTTTCGCAACGGTATTTGGCTGCACAGTATGAAGGGGCTGGCACTCTCATTTGGCGTCAGTTTTACAGGTTTGAGTGGACGAAGCAGTGGAGAAGATGAACCGGGAGGAGAACTATTTCCTGACGAAGAAGAGTAAAATAATTCCGCCTATAGCAAATACGATATTACCCAGCCACGCAGATAACACTGGATCCATTACTCCATTATAACCCAACGTTTGTCCGAAGCGGATAAACGCATAATAACCAAAGATTACAAATATACTCATTCCTGCACCAAACGCGAGTCCACCTTGAGGACGAGATGCGACCATTGGAACTGCGAAAAGCACGATAATCAGATTGGTAAAGGCGAATGATATTTTACCGTGCAGGTTAACTTCCCATCGTCTGTTATCCACTCCGCTTGTTGCAAGTTCATTAACAAATAGCTGAAGTTCACTAAAGCTCATTTCTTCAGGTGAAATAGCTTCTCTGCTGATATCTGCTGGTTCGAACCCAATGACAAGTGTCGTGTCTCCGGTTGAATGAGAAACCGTTGTCTCTTCACCATCTGAATTAAATGACCGAATAGCATAATTCATTATTTTCCAAGAATCGGAATCTTCTTGCCAATACATCCTGTTTGCATCTATTCTTTTTTGGAGTTTCCCTTCATTAAGAAATTGCATAGTCACACCGTATGCTCTTTTACGGCTGGATTGAAATCGTTCAATTCCAATAACGAATTTAGATTTTTGAAGGATGATATTATTTCTTCGTTCACGATAGTGTTTGTTTCGAGTTTTCCCCAGATACTCTTTTTCAATTTCACGGCGAGCTTGATTTCCGCTAGTTACTAAGTTATCTTCCCAATAGAATGATCCGGCACTCACCAAAACAGATAAGAGCAGAAGAGGTACGGCAATTCTATACAGAGAAATTCCGCTTGATTTCATTGCTGTCAACTCGTTTCGTTTGGAAAGAATTCCGATTGTGAAAATAGTCGCAACAAGTACTGCCATGGGGAGGCCGATGTTTAAAAACCACGGTAATGACTGAAGATAGTACTTCAAGATAATTTCTTTGGGAACTTCGGAATCGATAAACTTGTCCATGTTTTCTACTAGATCTACAACAAGAAAGATTCCCATGAACGCGATTAAAGCGAAAGCGAGCGTTTGAATGAATCTCCAGATTAAATATGTATCTATCCGTTTGATCATTTACAGTTTTCTACTTTATTGATGCTGTCGTGTTCCTTTTTAACCGTTGGAATATACAGATGATAGATTTTCTCCGCACGAGTCAAAAAAGTGTTATAAACTTCGGAATTCCATTTGCTATATTGGAATCTACTAATAACTAATCTATCGACTAAAGGGAAGAGTGATAGCTTAGGTCATTAATTAGAAGAATAAATGCTAAATCTAAATAATATTTTAGAATCCATTTCAGGTTTCTTGTGGAATTATCCAGTTTTATGGTTGATACTGGGTGGTGGTTTGTTTTTTACTTTGTTCTCAAGATTGATACCTTTTAGATATTTACTTCATTCATTAAATATTCTAAGAGGAAAATATGATTCTGAGTCTGACCCCGGTCAAATAACCCATTTTCAGGCTCTCTCAAGCGCATTGGCGAGCACAGTGGGAATGGGAAACATTGCCGGTGTAGCTGTAGCAATTCACACAGGAGGTCCGGGAGCAATTTTCTGGATGTGGGTAAGTGCAGTGATAGGAATGGCTACAAAATTCTTTACCTGCACTCTTGCTGTAATGTATAGGGGAAAGGACGACAGTGGAGAAATTCAAGGTGGCCCTATGTATTTTATCGAAGTGGGTCTTGGAAAAAAGTTCAAACCCTTAGCAATATTCTTCAGTATTGCGGGTCTTTTCGGCTGTCTTACTTTCTTTCAGGCCAATCAGTTATCACAATTGATAAGAGACTTTCTTTATACTCCTTTGGAGCTATTCTCAAATAATACATCGATAGCAAATGCTGTGTCAGGTATTCTTATGGCTGCAATTGTCGGTTTGGTTGTATTTGGGGGAATCCGACGAATTGCTCAAGTTGCTTCTCGACTTGTTCCGTTTATGGTGACTATCTATTTACTGGCTGCAATTATGATTTTGTTATCACATATTTCAGAAATCCCATCCCTCATCAGATTAATCATTCATGATGCTTTTACCGGTGAGGCTGTATTGGGCGGAGCTGTGGGAGCGGTGATAGCTACAGGAATTCGCCGGGCTGCTTTTTCCAATGAAGCCGGCATGGGAACGGAGGCAATGGCGCACGGTGCCGCCAAGACCAAAGAACCTGTTCGCGAAGGATTGGTGGCAATGCTGGGTCCACTTATTGATACCATCATAGTTTGTAGCGTAACTGCTCTTGTGATTCTTACTTCAGGGATGTGGCAGGCTGGCTTTCAATCAGCTGAAAAAGTAACCATACCGGCTGGCTCAGAATCAGTCAATCTTAGAATAGATGATATTAAAGAACTTAGTTCGCCTAATAAAAAGTGGGTAGGACTGGAGTTTACAATAAGTAAGGAACTGAATAATGCTACCGTAATAAATGATACAATCGAGATTATCTCCGTAGTCGATAAGGAAACACTACTCTGCAAAAACCTCGGGAATAAAGATATTAATGTTGTAAAAGATTCATGGTTTCAACTTGAGGAGAACGGTGTTACACTGACAACTCTTGCATTTGATAAGGAGCTTGGTGTTGCAGGTAAAATATTGATTATAATTGCTGTTTTAACCTTCAGTTTATCTACCATGTTTGGATACTCCTATTATGGACGAAAATGTGCAGGCTACCTGTTAGGAGTGCGTTGGAAGCCGGCTTACAACTGGGTTTATGTTTTGGCAATTGTGGTTGCCTCCATGGTAAAGATAGATTTAGCCATTAATTTTGTTGACTCTATGTTTGCGTTAATGGCTATTCCAACTGTGATCTCTACCTTGATTCTTGCTCCCAAAGTTATGCAAGCCGCCAGGAAGTATTTCCGACAATTGGAGAGTTAGGAAGCTAAGATTGCTTGGGAATTGACGTTTTCAAAGGCATTTTCGTGAGATAAATTCGTCGGAGACGGCTGGGTGATGCCAGTAGGACTTTAGCTCGAAACTTTCCGAGGTTCAACGATTCACCGGCTCTCGGAATACGTCCCAGGGAAGAGATTACAAATCCGCCGATAGTTTCATAATTCCCCTCGGGGATTTCATAACCGAAATTTATTAAATCGTCTATTTCCACCAGAGAGTCAACAACCAATCCACCACCCTGTACTCGAGAAATATTCTTTCCTGCCTCGTCAAAAATGTCTTCAAAATCACCGAACAGTTCCTCCACAAGATCTTCTATGGTGACCATGCCTACTGTTTCACCGATTGTATCAGTAATAAAGGCGATGCTGGAAGTGTGTTGTTTCAACTTTTCCAGTGCTGAGCTTGCAGCTCGTTTTTCGGATATAAACATGGGTTTTTTCATGATTGTCTTGAGAGAAATCGGGTTAGAGAAAAGATCGTGGAGGAAAATAACCCCAACGATGTTATCTGGTGAACCGTCACAGACCGGAAGCTTCGAGAAACCAGTATCTGCTAGAACCGTTTCGGCATCCTCGAATGTGGAATCAATGGTTATGGAAACAATATCGGAAAGGGGAGTCATCGCTTCAGTGACCGGTTGACTGCCAAACTCAAAGATGTTTGTGATCATCTCTTTTTCATCGGATTCAAGTTCTTCACCTATCTCTTTTTCCTGAAAAAGTATCTTCAAGTCTTCGCGGGTAAACATAGAAGACTTAGTAGATGTATCGGGAGTCAGTAGACGAGAATAAATCGTGACAAGTTTCACAAAAGGAGCCAAAGTGAACTCAAAGATCCTCATGAGAGGTGTGACTCCCAAAGCGAACAGATTTGCATGATCTCTAAAAATTACTTTTGGAATGATTTCACCGAAGATAAGAATCACTGAAGCGATTATGAAGATTGTGATTGTTTTATCGGTGCCAGCATTAATGAGAGCTACTGTGGCAAAAGATGAAGTAAGAACATTGGCAACGTTCGTACCGATTAAGAGTGTGGTAAGATAGCGTTCTGGTTCAGCGAGAAGTCCGAGAGTACGTCCTGCAGAGCGGTGACCCTGCTTCTGCCACACTTCCATCTGGAGTGGGTTAGCCTGGATAAAGGCGATCTCCGTTCCGCTGAAGAATGCTGAGAAGATAAGTCCAGTTAGAGCTACAATTGGTTCAATCATCATCTGCTTATCATAAATATAGTTTATAGTAGCATATCAAAACAACATACTAAAGATATTTATTGGGCCAATCTATTTTCCTCCTTAGTCTGTCTTCCGTAACTTTAGAGACTTTTATGACTGATAAGCTGGACAGAGAGCAACTCTTCACCGAACAGCAGAACATCCGTTCCCTCGATCTGGACTCTCGATCGATAGCTGAGATTCTCACCATCATTAATGATGAAGATGCAGGAGTGGCCGAGGCTGTTCGTAAAGTCCTACCAGCTGTTGAGCAGGCAGTAGAGCTGGCTGCGGAAGCCATCAGGGGAGGACACCGGGTTTTCTACGTGGGCGCCGGCACAAGTGGACGCCTGGGAGTTCTGGATGCATCAGAATGTCCGCCTACATTTTCAGCGCCGCCTGAATGGTTTACAGGGGTTATCGCCGGTGGAAGGGAAGCACTCACTAAGTCTATTGAAGGCGCTGAAGACCAGCCGGAAGAGGCTGTACGAGACCTTGATGATACAGGACTTTCAGCAGGCGATCTTGTAGTGGGAATCGCAAGCAGCAGCACAACACCGTATGTATTGAAGGCTCTGGAGTACGGACACGAATCCGGCTGCGGGACGGTTTTCCTCATTTGCAATCCAGCACCGCTTGTTGAAATTGATGTGGATGTGCTGATTCCTATTGATGTTGGGCGAGAGGTCATCACTGGGTCGACTCGGATGAAATCAGGGACTGCCACCAAAATGGTACTCAACATGATTTCTACGGCAGCCATGGTGAGGTTGGGGAAAGTGTACGGTAATCTGATGGTGGATCTAAGGGCTGTGAATGATAAACTGGTGGATCGAGGCACGAGGATAATCTCCAAGTTGACTTCACTCACTTACAATGAATCTCAGAAACTCCTCAAAGAAGCAGATATGGAAGTAAAGACGGCAGTCGTTATGCATGCTCGGAGTTGTGACTACGATAAAGCCAAAGCTCTCTTGTCTGAACAGGGAGGATTTCTAAGACCATTTCTGGGAAATGAGTCCGACTAAGCTGAAGGATAAGGAAACTCTCCGAATGGTAGGCCTCATGACGGGGACCTCCATGGATGGGCTCGATATTTGTTTGGCAGATGTAACCTTTTCCGGCAATTCTGTGCAATGCAAGATGATTGACTCGACCATGATTCCCATTACTAAGCAGTTACAGCAGGATATACGACAAGCTCTTTCCAGTTCTACAGAAATTGTAACCCGAGTTCATTACGATCTCGGCAGGTTTTTTGCCGCCAGAACAGAACGCTTTTTAACAGAAACTGGGATTGGTGATATTGATGCCGTCGCAATGCACGGTCAGACGATACACCATGTCAGCGGTGAGGCGACTCTCCAGATCGGAGAGCCGTCCTTTTTATCGGAAGTGCTGGGAGTTCCGGTCGTGTCGGACTTCCGAGCTCGAGATATTGCTGCCGGCGGCACAGGAGCACCTCTTATTCCGGCGGTGGACAAGTGGCTTCTTCAACGGGAGACGGAAGCAGTTGTCTGCCTGAATCTCGGAGGCATTGCCAATGTGACGTTTCTTCCGGACAAAAATTCTGATGCAGATGTAATGGGTTTCGATACCGGTCCAGCCATGTCACTGTTGGACGAAGCAGCAAGTCAACTGCTGAATGAGACATTCGATTCCGATGGTAAGAAAGCACTTTCCGGCGAACCGAATGAGGAATCTGTTGCTCACTGGATGACAGATGGTTTTATTCAAGCAGAACCGCCAAAATCTACAGGTCGAGACTATTTCGGTGCCCATTGGCTCAAGAAAAATCTTCCTGATTTAAACCAATGGGAAATTGCAAATCTACTGGCATCATTATCTCTTTTTACAGCCCGTTCGGTGGCGGTAAATTGTCGCCAATTCCTTCAGATGCAAAATGTGAAAGAGATCATTGTAAGTGGTGGTGGTGTCCACAATCGAGCGGTAATGCAAAACTTGGAAAAAGAGTTTGCAACCATTTCTGTGGTAGGTTCTGATTCGTATGGAATTGATCCTGATATGAAGGAAGCGGTCGGTTTTGCCATTCTGGGAGCGGCATATCTAAAAGAGATTCCAGGTAATATACCATCAGTCACAGGAGCTTCTCGATCGGTTATACTTGGAAAAATGACAATATGAAAAGGAGTAACGTTGAAAGTTAATCCATATGTTTTTCGTGAATACGACATTCGCGGTGTAGTAGCAGACGATTTCTCACCGGAGTTTGCACATGCATTAGGGCGAGGTTATGGCACTTTTGTTAAGCGAGGCGGCGGTCGGGAAATTAGTCTAAGCGGTGATATTCGACTAACCACGCCCGTGCTGAAAGAGAACTTCAAAGCGGGGGTGCTGGAAACGGGAGTGGACGTTATTGATATCGATATTCTCCCGACTCCGGTAAATTATTACAGCATGTTCAAGCTGGGCGTTGCAGGAGCTGCTCAGATTACCGGCAGTCACAATCCTCCGGATATGAACGGATTTAAGCTCTCGTTCCAGAAAGGTGCAGTCTATGGGGAGATGATCCAAGAAATCCGCAGGCTTATCGAGAACGATGATTTCGAGTCAGGTGAAGGGACAGAAGTAGGGTATAATCTTCTGCCGGAATACCTCTCTATGGTGCTTGGGAAGATCAATTTCAACCGTCCCATGAAAATAGCCATGGACTGCGGAAATGCTGCAGCTTGTCTGGCTGCTCCAGAGATATTCCGCAAGTTAGGTGCTGATTTAACAGAGATATTTTGTGATGTGGATGGTAGATTTCCGAATCATCATCCTGATCCCACAGTTCCGGCAAATCTGACTGAGCTCATCAAGACTGTTCGTGACGGCGATTTCGATTGCGGCATTGCGTATGACGGCGATGCTGACAGAGTAGGTGTGATTGATGAAAATGGTCAAGTTATCTGGGCAGATATACTCATGGCGCTTCTACTTCCTGAAATTGTAGAGCCGGGTGACGAAGTTCTTTTCGATGTGAAATGCTCTCAAGCGCTTGAAGAGGAGATAGTCCGCTTGGGAGGCAATCCAGTGATCTGGAAGACCGGTCACTCCCTCATCAAGCAGAGAATGAAAGAGCTGGATTGCAAGTTTGGCGGGGAAATGAGCGGGCATCTCTTCTTTGCAGATGACTATTTTGGTTACGATGATGCCATCTATGTCTCTGCTCGAATTGTGCAGATGCTTTCCCGTCAGGATAAGGCACTTTCCAAACTTGTCGCCAATCTCCCGCAATACGTTTCCACTCCGGAAATGCGCTTGGACTGCCCGGATGATGAAGCCAAGTTCCGATTGGCTGAAGCTGCAGTAGAATACTTTTCGGCTAACTACGACTGTCTGGATGTAGATGGTGTTCGAATCCGTTTTGATGACGGATGGGGATTGGTGAGAGCATCCAACACTCAGCCGGTAATTGTGGTTCGCTTCGAAGCAAAAACAGAAGAACGGATGAATGAGATAAAGACAACAGTTCTCTCAAAAATGAAGGAACTTGGCGAGTTCGCCATGCCGGAAGATGACTGACGATTTTCTGAGAAAAGTAGAAAATTATCGTCAACAAATAGATCGAGGGATGATCGCTCTTGCAAAAAAGAGCGAACCAAGATATCTCTATGAGCCTGTTTCATATGTATTCGAAGGAAAAGGGAAACGGCTGAGACCCATCCTTGTTTTGCTTACTGCGGAAATGTTTTCAGCGACTGTAAACAGTGCAATTCCTGCAGCTTTGGCTGTGGAAGCACTCCACAATTTTTCACTGGTTCACGATGATATCATGGATCAAGATGATTTGCGGCACGGGAAACCCACTGTTTTTCGGAAGTGGGGTGAGTCGGAAGCCATTCTGGCCGGTGATGCAATATTCACCATTGCTTATACACAAATAATGCAGTTAGAACAGTGCGCCTTGACAGCATTGAAGATTTTTAATGCAGCTAATCTAAAACTTTGTGAAGGACAGGCGCTGGATAAGGATTATGAAGCACGAAGCGACGTGCATATCAACGATTACCTTGAGATGGTGGCTCTTAAAACAGGAACATTATTATCACTCTGCTGTCAGCTTGGTGGACTCATTGGCGGCGCATCTGAAAAAGATCTAAACTCTTTATCGAAATTCGGTCATCTGCTGGGACAATCATTCCAAATTCAAGACGATGTACTCGAGATTTTCTCTGATACCAAAACTATGGGGAAGAGTTTGGGGAGTGATGTATTGACAGAAAAAGTGACTTATCTGAGTTGTGCAGCGAGAGAACATGATTCTTCAGCATGGAGTGAACTGTTATCTTCTGTCGAAGGGAAAAAGATGGAAAGTGAAATCCTACCTGCTCTTCGTGAATACTTAGAAAACTCCGGCATTAAGGCTAAAGCGGAACAGAAAGTTGAGGAACTGTTGAAAAATGCGATAGTAGAATTAGAATCGATTCAAGCAGAGGATAAGAGCAATCTCAATCAATTCGCCGAAATGATCTTACAACGAAGGAAATAGTCATGTCCGATGAAAAGTTCAAACGATTAGATCCAGACAATATGTTTGGACATATTTATGGTTTTGCAGACCAGTTGGAATCTGCTATGGAGATCGGCAAAACTGTAAAGCTTAAGCACGATTATTCTTCTGCAAAGAATATTCTTTTTGCCGGCATGGGCGGATCGGCTATTGCCGGAGATGTAGCGTCTGCCGTAATATCTGAGAACTGCAATATTCCATCAGTAGTCAATAGAAATTATTCTCTGCCTCAATGGGTGGATGAGTCCACATTGGTGATTTGTTTGAGCTATTCCGGTAATACTGAAGAGACGCTAAGCTGCATGGAAGAAGCATTTAGTAAGGGTGCCATGACGTTGGGAATTACTACAGGCGGGGAGCTTGTATCAAAATTGGAAGAGCAAGGGAGAGATGTGGTAAAGATTCCTGAAGGATTTCCTCCCCGGGCTGCGTTGGGTTATCTGTTTATTCCAATTTTGTATGTTCTCAAGGAAAGTGGGGTACTTGATAACTTAGATGAGACAGCTCTATCATCTTCTATTAATCAGCTCAGATTAGAGCGGGATATACTTTCAGTCGAGGGAGAAGAAAATCGTGCGAAAGAGGTAGCTCAGACAATTTACTCAACTGTTCCAATAATTTATGGTGAAGCACAATATACAGCTGTGGCTGCTCTGCGGTGGCGCGGGCAGTTGGAGGAAAATGCAAAAATGGTTGCCTTTCACCATGTTCTACCGGAAATGAATCACAATGAAATCGTCGGTTATGAGAACAATCCTGAACTGCTAAGTAACCTTGGAATAATTTGGTTAACAGATAAATCAGATCATGAAAGAAATCGAAGAAGGCGAGAGTTGACAAAATCTATTATTGGCGAAAAAGTTTTGTATCAGTTTTATATTACTGGAAAGGGTAATAGCTATTTTGAAAGGTTGATTTATCTCATACATTTTGGAGATTGGGTTAGCTACTGGTGCGCCATTTTTCACGAAACGGATCCAACTCCGGTTGAATCTATAACCCAACTGAAAAAGTTGCTTTCTGAGTGATGGAACTCACTGATTTCATGTTTAGGGGTTGCAATATGTTAGTTATGAACATAAATTTGAATAGGTAACCTCCCTGAAATTATGATACCCGTCGAAGTCACAAAAATATCGTTTTATCCACCCAGCAAGGGATATGCAGTTATTCTGCAGGAGATTGGTGGGGAGAATCGGAGATTACCTGTAATAGTAGGTTCATTCGAAGCGCAATCAATTGCACTGGCTTTGGAAAATGTCGATACTCCGCGCCCAATGACTCACGATTTAGTCTGTAGTATTCTAAATAATACAGAAGTAGGATTATCCGCAATATCAATAACAGATCTTTCTGACGGTACTTTTTTCGCTGAACTGAAAATTAACTCTAGTAAATCAGGTGAGAAAATTGTTGATTCAAGACCGAGCGATGCCATCGCTGTTGCACTACGTCTCGATGCACCAATATTTGTGGCTGATAGCGTAATGAATAGTGCAGGACTTGATGAGGAGACAGAAGAAGAGCGAGAATTTGAGAAGCGTTCTCACTCTAGGGGTGTTTCACATAAGTTACTCCTGGAAAAACTTCAGAAAGCAATTGATGAAGAAGAATATGAACAGGCGGCACTTCTTCGCGATAAAATAATGGAGATGGAGAAAAATATTTAATTAATCGTTTAAAGCTAAAGCTTTTAAAGCAATTCGAGCCGCTTCCTGTTCAGCGGTTTTTTTGTTATCTGCAATTCCAGGAGAAAAACGTTCTTTACCAATAGTTACAGCTACCTGAAACGTCTTTCTATGTTCAGGTCCTCTAGTAGATTCTACCACGAACCTTGGAGGTTTTAGTTGATGAGAATGGCATTCCTCTATCAGGCGGCCTTTGTAGTTAACAGATTCCCACGCCTCAACTCTATGACACCAAAGTGTATTCTCGATAATTTTTTTGCATGGAACAATCCCCCCGTCCAAGTACACAGCACCAATAATAGATTCATAGACGTTTGCTAATTGATTGATAGAAACTTTCTTTTGAGAAAGATCTACTGAGCCTCTGATCGTAAGATAGTCTAATAAATTCATCCTTTCGCCTGTTTTAGCTAAGAAACTCTTTTGAACTAATGCAGATCTTTTTTGTGTGAGAAGACCTTCTTCGCCATAGGGAAATTCTCTAATCAAATTCTCTGATATTACATGATCAATTATAGCGTCTCCTAAAAACTCAAGACGTTCATAATTTTCTCTCGGTTCTTTACTTACTGACTTATGTGTAACAGCTTGTTTAATATATTCTTGTTTCCTGAAATAATATTTCAGTTTGTGCTGTAATGAAGCTAAATCAGAGTTATTGTTAGAGAAGCGAGATCGGAGATTTCGAAAAAATTGCAACGGATCAGTTTGGCCATTCCCTGAAAAGCAGAACAGCATTGTGTCCCCCAAATCCGAAGGTATTAGAAAGGGCGACACTTACAGACTTTTCAACCGCACTGTTAGGAGTATAATTTAGGTCGCATTCCGGATCAGGAGTTTCATAATTAATGGTTGGAGGAATCACGTTTTCTTTAATTGCCATAACCGCGGCGATGGCTTCAATTCCTCCCGCAGCTCCCAGAAGATGTCCTGTCATGGATTTGGTAGAACTAACATTCAGTTTATAGGCATGCTCACCGAAAAGAGTCTTAATGGCTTGGCTTTCGTTCTTGTCATTGAAGGGTGTAGAGGTTCCGTGAGCGTTAATGTAATCGACGTCTTCCGGCTCAACGGCACCGTCGTTAACAGCTCGCTTCATTGCTCTCATAGCGCCTTCTCCGCCAGGAGCTGGTGCTGTGATGTGATAAGCGTCAGCAGTTGCGCCATAGCCGATGAGCTCAGCGTGGATTCTAGCTCCTCTTTGTTGAGCATGTTCTAGTTCCTCCAGTATGACTAGGCCTGCTCCTTCTCCCATTACAAACCCGTCACGGTCAGCTTCAAAAGGACGAGAGGCTTTCTCCGGCTCATCATTTCGTCGGGAAAGTGCTTTCATGTTTGCAAATCCAGCGTAGGCAATGGGTGTGATACACGCTTCCGTACCGCCGGCGATTATAATATCGGCATCGCCGTGCTGGATGTGCCTCAGCGCATCACCGATGGCTGTGGTACCTGTGGCGCAGGCCGAAACAACGGCATAGTTGGGACCTTTAAGTCCCCACTTCATGGATATGTGTCCTGCGGCTATATCGAGAATGTACATTGGGATAAATAGAGGAGATACTCCTCTGGAACCACGTCTGAGAAGTCGTTTGTTCTGTTCTTCCATCGTGAGCAGTCCGCCCACACCTGAACCTACAACTACACCAAATCTGTCCATGTCAGGAATGCCATCTTCAAGACCTGCATGGCGAATGGCCTCATCAGCAGCAATGAGAGCATAGATGGAGAAGTTATCGAGTCTTTTGATTTCTTTTTTATCGAGGAAATCTTCTAGATTGAAATCAGTGGGAATTTCACCACCAATTTTCACGGGACAATCTGAAGTGTCGAATTTCGTTACGGGTACAATACCGCTTTGACCACTCGTCAGATTATTCCAGTATGTATCAAGGCCAACACCGACAGGGGAAATGACTCCCATGCCGGTGATGACAACGCGTCGACTCACGGATTATCAGGCGTGTGTATCGATATATTCTACTGCAGCACCGACAGAAGTGAGTTTTTCAGCTTCTTCGTCTGGTATCTCGAGTCCGAATTCTTCTTCTAATTGCATGATCAACTCGACTGTATCGAGTGAATCGGCTCCGAGGTCGTCAATAAATGATGCTTCTGAGGTGATTTTATCTTCTTCTACACCAAGCTTATCCATTATGACGTCTTTTACTTTGTCGAAATTGGACATGTTATTCCTCCTTGTTTAAGTATGTAATCCACCGTTTACTGAAATCACTTGACCGGTGATATAGCCGGCTTCATTAGATGCCAGGAAGAGAGCTACATGAGCTACATCTTCCGATTTTCCAATTGTTCCCATTGGGATTTGGTTTAACAAATCACTCCTCACAGATTCTGATAGCCCTTCAGTCATTTCAGTCTCAATGTAACCGGGGGCAATTGCATTTACGCTTATGTTCCGGCTGGCTAACTCTTTGGCTGCTGATTTGGTAAGCCCTATAATACCTGCTTTTGATGCAGCGTAATTTGCTTGACCTGCATTACCGGTTAATCCTACTACGGAAGTGATGTTAATAATTCTCCCTTTACGAGCCTTCATCATGACGGGAGTTACTGCTTTAATACCATTAAAGCAACCTTTCAGATTTACATCTTGAACTAAATCCCAATCATCTTCCGTCATTCGTAATATAAGTTTATCTTTAGTAATCCCGGCATTGTTAACAAGAACATCGATGCTTCCTAATTCATTTGTTGCCTTCTTAACGCTATTCTGAAAATCTTTCATGTTCGAAACATCAAGTTGTTGAACAATAGCTGTCCCGCCGTTTTCTTTAATATTATGCACCACAATTTCGAGATCGGCAACTGTCCGGCTGGCACAGACAACTGTCGCACCATTTGTTGCAAAAACTTCTGAAATGGCACGACCGATACCTTTTGATGCACCGGTAACAAAGACTACTTTTCCATTTAAATCAGGCATGGGCATATTCCTTGATATCTGTGACTTTAGAGACACCTCGAGTGGTGATAGATTTGTCAATTCTTTTAACTAGGCCTTGGAGAGTGCGTCCCTGACCTACTTCCACCATTTCACTTATACCTGCATCCCGGATTGCCTCCACCGTATCGGTCCAAAGTACCGGGCTGTCTAGTTGTGCAAGAAGGTTTTGTCGGATTTCATCCGGATCTTCCGTCGGCTTTGCTGTTACATTCATTACCACAGGAAAGTCAAGCTTGTTCAAAGTTTGTAATTGTAAAGTGCCGGCTAGTTTCTCTTTTGCAGGCTCCATGAGAGTGGAATGAAATGCACCACTTACGTTCAGCTCTATAGCTTTTCGAGCTCCGGCATTTTCTGCCAGTTTCATGGCTTGACTAACTCCATTCACATCCCCGGAAATTACGATTTGATTATGAGAATTAAAATTGGCTGGTTGAACTATTCCATATGAGGATGCATCCTGGCAGATTTGTTTGATTGTATCCTCATCCAATCCGATAATAGCTGCCATCGTTCCGGGCTGAGTTGTACCTGCTTCCTTCATTCCTCTGCTTCGGACTTTAACCAATCGCAAGCCCTCTGCAAATGAAAAACAACCTGCTGCTGCTAAAGCTGAATATTCCCCAAGACTATGTCCCGCTGCCATAGATGGAGATATATCATTCTCCACGAGCAGTTCAGCCAAGATCACGCTGACAACGTAAAGTGCAGGTTGAGTGTATTCAGTTTGTTTTAATTTCTCTTCGGGACCATTAAAAATCAAGGAAGAGAGAGTCATTTCCATAATTTCATCTGCTTCTTCAAAACGCATCTTACCGATTTGGGTATCATAGAAAAGATCAAGTCCCATCCCAACTTGTTGGGATCCTTGACCGGGGAAGATGAATGCTAATTTGTTCATTTAGAGTGTCCCCATCGAATCAAAGTGCTGCCCCAAGTAAATCCAGCGCCAAACGCTGCTAATAAGATGTAATCACCAGTTTGAATGCGTCCTTCCTCAACTGCTTCAGCAAGACCAATAGGAATTGTAGCACCGGTTGTATTAGCGTATTTATCAATGTTGATCAAGACTTGATCCGGAGATAAACCAAGGCGATCTACGCTTGCATCAATGATACGCTTATTCGCCTGATGAGGGATGAAAAGTTTTATGTCCTTTCCGGAAAGATCGTGCTTCTTCAGAATATCTAAAGAAATATCTGCCATCCCCTTTACAGCAACTTTGAAAACTTTTTTACCATCTTGTTTAATGTAGTGCATGCGTTGTTTAACAGTTTCAACTGTAGCTGGATTCAAGCTACCTCCACCGGGCATACAAAGATGTTTTCCGCCGCTACCATCCGTGAAAAGGAGGGAGTCAATAATTCCGTCTCCATCCGAGGACGGTTCCAGTAGAACACCGCCCGCCCCATCTCCGAACAAAATACATGTAGTCCTGTCTTCATAATCGAGGATAGAAGTCATAGTGTCAGCGCCCAGGACAAGTACTTTTTTGTATCTTCCTGTTTCGATATAATTAACACCATTTTCAAGTGCAAATAAGAAACCTGAGCATGCTCCGGATAGATCATACCCCCAAGCATTGGAAGCGCCTATAGCATCCTGAACCAGAGCTGCAGTAGAAGGGAATAGCATATCAGGTGTGACAGTTCCGATGATAATAACATCTATATCATCTGCAGTAATGGCTCGCTTCAGCAAGATTTCCTCAGCGACTCTAGTACACATATCAGCAGTAGCTTGACCATCCTCAACTACTCGCCGCTCTGAAATACCGGTACGAGAGACGATCCATTCATGATTTGTTTCTACCACCTTTTCAAGATCGTGATTTGTCATCACCTTTTCAGGAAGATACTTTGAGGTTGCAGTAATTGTCGCTCTAATTGGGTTGGGCATTAATTTTTCTCGATTTGAGCTACGGATAGCGAAATTCCTGTACGAATAGATTCTACCAAATTTTCTTTGACACTTTGTGCTGTAGATAAAATAGCGTTTTTGATGGCTCTTGCCGGAGATGCTCCGTGGCAAATCATGCAGATACCTTTAACGCCAAGCAGGAAGCAACCACCGGATTCTTCATATTCGTATTCACGAATTATGTCTGTAAATATATCGTTTAGTGCTGATTTATCCATGTTTTTCTCTTCAGAGGTGAGTTGACTGGTAACTTCTCCACGGACGTGATGAATCCAACCTTCAGCGAATTTTAGCAGATTGTTTCCAACAAAACCGTCGCAGACAACAACATCTATTTTACCCTTAAAGAGATCTCTTGCTTCAACATTCCCTTTAAAATTTGGCAAAACTTTAGAGAGAAGAGAATGTGCTTTTACATATTCTTCCCGTCCTTTATTGGCTTCTTCGCCGATATTCAGTAAACCTACTTTGGGCTCCTCTATACAATGCATGTGATTCATATATTCTGAAGCCATGATAGCAAATTGCAAAAGATGATGAGCCTTTACTTCAGTGTTTGCTCCTACATCGCACATGACTAACCCACTTGCGGGAAGATAGACGCTAATAGCTGGCCTTCTTACCCCTTTGATTCGACCAAGCAGAAGGAGTGCTGAAGATAGAATTGCTCCTGTGCTGCCTGCGCTAACGAAAGCATCTACTTTACCTTCCTTTAATAGCTTGATACCCTGAACAAGAGATGAATCCGGAAGTTGTTTTACCACTTGTGAAGGTCGAACAGTGGAATCGACTACTTGGGAAGCAGAGTGTATTTTGATAAGATTCTTATTCCACCCTAATTTTTCCAGTTCTTTCTGGATTTTTTGTTTCTTTCCGGTGAGAATAATCTGCAGTTTGTCTTTACTTTCTGCAACTGCCTGAACTGCTCCCTGCACGATTACAGGTGGAGCATGATCTCCGCCCATTGCGTCAACAGCTATTATCATTCTAGTAGTTTTTAATCAGATGAAGAAATAACCGGCCGACCCCTATAGTAGCCACAGTTGGGACAGGCACGATGAGGTAATTTTGCCTGGTGACATTGAGGGCAGCTGGACAATTGAGGTGCTTTTGCTTTCCAATGAGTCCGACGTTTACGTCCTCTTGTTTTTGTCTGTCTTCGTTTTGGTAATGCCATTTTAGTTCTCCGTTGTTGATAATTTCATTTTTGAAAGTGGTTTCCAACGTTCATCACTAAATTTTTCTGAGCAAGCACATTCTTTATTATTTAAGTTAACTCCGCACTGAGGACAAATACCTTTACAATTTTTCTTACACAGGTTTTTTATATGGTGTTCAATTTCAATTGCATCTCTAATAAATGGAGCCAAATCAACCTCATGTTGGCCTGGATTTAATACGATAAGATCTGCGTCATCACTTTCCGAAAGGGGAGAGTCGTGGGAGATAACCACAATTTCAAACTTAGCATTGACGTCTTCTTCATATTCGACTAAACAGCGATCACACGATTTGTGAACTGGAACAGATAGATTTCCAATAACTTTAAAGACGTCTTTAAAAGGACTAATTGAGAGACGAATTGGAATCGTATCTTGCAGAATATCGTCTTCGACACCGATATCGTTGGCGTGAGCATTTACGACTCCAGAAGTTCCCATAGCAATCAATTCTGTAGTTTTGAGTTTCATAACGGTGCTGAAATTAATTGTTTCACTCCGTACCAACAAGCAATCACTACGACTTTCAGAATGTGCAAAAAAGGGGGCGAAATCACCCCCTTTGTACAATCTATTAGATTATTCTTTAGTCCTGTGAACTATTGCCTTCTTCAGAATCAGAAGAAATGTCTGCACTCTCCGAAGATTCTTCATCATCAGAATCATCTCCTTTTTCATCATCATCGTTATTGACTTCAGCAGACCACTCTTCAGCTTCTTCTTCAGCCTCCAATTCTTCTTCATCTTTACGCTCAAGCAGATTATCATCGTCAGAGCGTTTTTTGAAAATTACCAAGGCGATTGTCTGGCCAGCTACTTTAACACATAATGCATAAGAGAGGATGGCCCAAAAGATAACAAAAAGAGAAATAGCGATGAACGCTCCACCAATATATTCCATTGTACCTTCGGGCTCATATAAGAAGAAATCAGGAGCTTCCCAAGCCAATAGGGTGGCAGGTCCGGCCATAAATGTATCACCTACTACCCAGCCAATCATACGAGCTAACTTGTCGCCCATTAGCCAATCCTTGCCAAAGATACAATTTACAAGATTATATCCTTCAGTCATAAAGAAGTAAAAGACGACTGTACCGATAGCTACCAAGCTGTAAATCAAGGGGAGATATAGCAGTACTCTCCAAATCTGAGACCAAGTAATTGAATAGGTTTGGAATACAGCTCCCATGGTATCTTCCTCCATGGCTCCAACGATAGCGTGAGTGAAGAATGTGGAAATCATGAGAACTACCATTGTATAAACAACGAATACAGATCCTGCGAACCAGAGAAGATACGGGATTCCAAAGAACAGTTCACCCAGATAAGGAATCTTTCCGATTAGAGCAAAGATGATTGCCATAACGACAAAGAAAGCGGCGATAATAATTATGGATAGATGTGTAAAAACAGGTGCATGCCAATGTTTTTTTACAAACTTCCAAGCATCACGAGAAGAGTAAAATTCGTCTCCTTTAAGCTGCTTGTAAGTAATCCTGGCAACAGCAGTAGCGCCTAGCACCAGACAAATCAGCCCACCTAGAATGCCTATGACTGATAGTAATGTAGCACCCCAACCAGTGGATTCAATTCCAATTGCTAACGCTTGAAGGGCGACAGGTGGGGGAAAAATACCAAAGATTTCCCATGTGTCTCCAAATGTCATTCCTTGAGCCATCAATGCAAAATAAGAAAACAGTCCATAGATAAAGTAACCCACAAAAGTTGCTTGCATCATGGTCCAGATTTTCTTCCCGCTCAGTGCCAGGCGCGGTGCCCGGAAAATGTCGCGGACGTCGAAGTAAAGGTTCATTGGTCCCATTTCATCCTCCTTGATCTAGTTTACAAATCTTTCCGAACGCGGTCAATCCACGTATCGTAATCGGTAATCGAACGAATAGCATCTGAGGCATTTCGTGCCTCGGTCATTGTAGAAAAAGTTCCGACTCGAACACGATACCAAACAGCTTCGTTTTCTCCCTGATAGCCCCTCTGAATATAAACATCGAACCCCAAATCTTCAAGCGTATCGGCTACTGCTTCAGCTCTTTCTATCGTAGGAGATGCCGAAACTTGAATGGTTAAATAACTGCTGCTTGAAGCGACAGACGAAGAGATGTTTTTAGGTATATTTGCCGCTAATGCTGATTCAGTTGGAGCTTCTATTACTTCATCGGCTATCTTTTCAACATCTGGCTCATCCACTGTCCCGACTTCTTCTATAAAATCTACATTTTCAGATATTATTACCGGATCAACAAGCTCAGATGATGAAAGAGATTCAACACCTGTCTGTTCTTCCATCGGTTCTGAATCTGAAAATTGAGGTTGTTGCTCATCATCTTTAAATTCTTCGGTTTTTGCTGGCTTAGGAGCAGTTACCTCGAACGTATATTTTTTGCTACCAGCAGGTTCTCTACCATCAAATACAACAATCTCGAAAATGTAAGTTCCTGCTTTATCCGGTAAAAAGGTCAGCTCATTTCCGTCTGAAGTAATTAAGAGATCCGAATAAGTAAGATTACTTTCCTCGGGAAACTCATGTACAATCCAATCATAAGAAGCGTTTTGTACATCGTGAGGCGGTTGAACCAATATAGAATAATAGTGGTCAACCTTCGCTTCATGTGATATCTCTTTACTGCAAGAAGATAAGGCAATAAAAGAGAAAAGCATTGGGAGGATCCAATATGATATTTTTCCTGTGATTATTGTTTTCAGGTGATTCATCATTCGGAGAGAATTTCGTCGGCAGAGAAGAAAAATGCAATCTCTTTTACAGCATTTTCATCAGAGTCCGATCCATGAACGGCGTTGTTTTGAACAGATTCAGCGTACAACTTTCGTATGGTCCCCTCATCTGCTTCTTCAGGATTGGTGGCGCCAATAGTTGCTCGCCAAGCTTCTACCGCGTTTTCCTTCTTTAGTGCAGCTATTATGCAAGGTCCAGAAGTCATGAATTCCACTAGATCATTGAAGAAAGGCCGCTCTTTATGGACAGCATAAAATCCCTGTGCTTCTTCTGTAGTCATGTGAATCTTCTTCATGGCAGCGATATCAAATCCCGCTGAGAGAATGTGATCTATTATTTTACCGGTAAATCGTTTACCTACGGCATCCGGTTTAATGATAGCGAGTGTCATATTGCTCAAGATAAACTCCTTTCTGAGATGAGAGATTTCATAGTTATGCCAATGTCAGCAGGGCTTTTAACAACCGTAATTCCTGCCTCCGTGAGAGCTTTCATTTTTTCTGCTGCGGTCCCTTTTCCACCGGCGACGATGGCTCCAGCATGTCCCATTCGTCGTCCGGGGGGAGCAGTTTGCCCGGCTATGAAGGCTACTATTGGTTTATTAAAATTATTTTCTACCGTCCACTGCGCCGCTTCTTCTTCTGCTGAACCGCCTATTTCTCCAATGAGAACTACGCCTTCTGTACTTTCATCTGCGGCAAAAAGCGTTAGCAGATCAATGAAAGTACTGCCGATAATCGGATCTCCACCGATTCCGATGCACGTAGATTGTCCCAATCCGATTTTTGTGAGTTGATCCACAGCCTCGTACGTAAGCGTTCCGCTTCTCGAAATGACTCCGATAGAACCTGGCGTGTGAATGAACCCCGGCATGATACCAACCTTGGCTTCTCCAGGTGTAATTACACCCGGACAGTTAGGACCTACCAGTTGCGTGCCGATTTCTCGAATATGATTTTTTGCTTTCACCATATCTGCTGCCGGGATACCCTCAGTTATACAGATTACGAGATCGAGACCAGCATCTGCTGCTTCAGTGATAGCTGCAGCTGAAAATTTTGGAGGAACAAATATAACAGATGTGTTGCAGCTGGTGGCTTCTTTTGCCTCTTTGACAGTGTCAAAAACGGGAAGACCGAGATGATCCTGTCCACCTTTTCCAGGTGTAACGCCGGCGACTAAAGGCGTGCCGTATTCCAGCATTTGCTCTGTGTGGAAAGTTCCTTCATTACCAGTGATACCCTGGACTAATAGTCGTGTTTTGCTGTTTACCAGAATACTCATGCCAATTCTCCGGCAGCTTCTACAGCTTTTTTAGCGCCATCCTTCAGACTGGAAGCGACGATAAAATCGAGAGGTGAATTCTCAAGAAGTTCAGTAGCTTCCAGAGCGTTGGTCCCTTCAAGTCTCACTACAACAGGCACTTTCACTTCCATGTCAGTAAGAGCGTCAATTACTCCCTGAGCCACACGATCGCAGCGGACAATCCCGCCGAAGATATTAATTAGTATCGATTTCACCAGCGGGTCGCTAAGAATAATGCGGAAGCCGTGAGCTACTGTCTCAGAATTAGCTACGCCTCCTACATCGAGGAAATTAGCCGGATCGCCGCCTGATAGCTTGATGATATCCATGGTGGACATGGCCAATCCTGCGCCGTTCACCATGCAGCCAACATTACCGTCGAGCTTAATATAATTTAGACTGTACTTCGATGCTTCAATCTCGCTGGGAAGCTCTTCGGAGTGATCGCGCATTTCAGCAATTTCGGGATGGCGAAAAAGTGCATTACTGTCGAAATTCATTTTGGCGTCCAGTGCCATCACTTCACCGCCCTCTGTAACGACCAGAGGATTTATCTCCGCTAGAGAGCAGTCACTTTGGATGAACGCTTCCCACAGCGCCAGCACCGTTTTAGAACAGTTATGGGCTTGCTCGCCAGACAGGCTCAGTGCCTCAGCAAGATTCATCGATTGCTGAACTGTCAAACCTTCCTCCGGTTCAATCCACTCCTTGACTATTTTTTCCGGAGTTTCGGCAGCCACCTTTTCGATCTCCATGCCGCCTTCTGTGGAAACCATGAAAACGTACTTTTCGGCGGAGCGGTCTAGGACTATTCCGGCATAGAGTTCAGTGGCGATAGCGACTCCTTCCTCAATCAGAAGACGCTTGACCTCAGTTCCTTCCGGACCGGTTTGGTGAGTTACGAGATTCATTCCGAGTATCTGCTCCGCAGTCTGCCGGACTTCCTCAATGGAATGAGCCAGCTTGACTCCACCCCCTTTGCCGCGACCGCCGGCATGGATCTGAGCTTTTACGATAACGGTAGTACCTCCCAACTTTTCAGCCGCATCTACTGCTTCATCAACAGTAAAAGCCGGAAAGCCGGTTGGAGTTGGGACGTTATAACGCCTGAGAATATCTTTGGCTTGGTATTCGTGAATTTTCATTTTCTACTTGTTAATGGTTGTTCCGGATTTACCTCGAATAGCATTTCCAACTTCAGGAATGGATGTTATGACAACTTTGTGACCATGATATTTTAGGAAATAGAGTGCAGCTTCTATTTTTGGCGCCATACTTCCGGCTTGAAATTGACCTTCTTTTAATAAACCTTCTAACACTTCAGTAGTAACAGCAGATAAAGGTTTTTGAGAAGGGTTATTATAATCCAAATATACACAATCAACATCTGTAATAATCCACATTTCTTCTGCTTTCAGGATGCGTCCGAAAAGTGCAGCAGCGTAGTCTTTATCAATAACTGCATCCAATCCATCCAAATTATCATCACCTTTCTTGAATACCGGGATACCACCACCGCCTGAAGCGATAACAATAGTTCCTCTATCGATAAGCGCCTTGGTGCTTTTGCCATGCATGATGTATTGTGGAAGGGGACTCGGCACTACTCTTCGCCATTCACCTGAATTCTGTTCAGCGATGGTCCATCCGAGTTTTTGCGCAAGAGGATTTATTTCATCCTTTGTGTAGCGAGGTCCGATAAACTTTGTAGGGTTTAGAATTGCAGGATCATCCTTATCTACCACTACTTGAGTTATCATCGTCACCACCTCACGATCAATATTTTCTTTTTTCAACTCATTCTGAAGCGACTGTTCGATCATGTAGCCGATGGTTCCCTGGGTCCCTGCGACACAGACCCCAAGCGGAAGAGGAGGAATTATGTCATGAGTCAAATCCATTCGAAGAAGTTCGTCACCCACTTGAGGTCCGTTGCCATGAGTTATGCAAAGATTATAACCTTCATGAACAAAGTTCATAATTGCTGCCAGACTTTCTCGAGTGTGAGCAAACTGTTCAGAGATAGTCCCAGCTTCGCCGGAAGGTGAGATGGCATTTCCACCGAGAGCTATGACAGCGGTCTTTGGAGGTGCTAAACTCATTGGAGAAATGGTTTCAAGACAGCAGTAACGTCTGGTGAACCAATTTCCTCAAGATCGTACGTCACCCGGACGGACGGTTTGTCGATGGAGATGATTCGTCGAAGGTCAATAGGCGTTCCAATAACCACAACATCGCAATCTACCGCATTGATGGTTGCTTCTAAATCCTTCATCTGCTGACCTCCATATCCCATGGCGGGGAGAACGTGCCCGATGTCAGGATATTTTTCGAATGTCTCTGCAATGGTCCCTTCGATCCACGGTCTCGGGTCGATGATTTCTGAAGCGCCGAATTTTTCTGCGGCGACTGTACCTGCGCCAAACTTCATCTCGCCGTGAGTAAGCGTAGGTCCATCTTCCACGATCAGGCATCTTTTCCCAGCAATGATTTCTCGATTTTCAACTGTAACAGGTGAATTTGCCTCGATGACTGTCGCATTGGGATTTACTGAACCGATATTTTCTTTCAACTTTGACACATCCTCCGGGCGAGCACTATCCATCTTATTGATGACAACTACATCCGCCATGCGCAGATTTGATTCGCCGGGGAAATAAGACAGCTCATGTCCTACTCGATGTGGATCTGCCACTACAATGAAAAGGTCAGGTTTGTAGAAGGGGAGATCGTTATTACCCCCATCCCACAAGATGATATCCGCTTCTTTTTCAGCTTGATCCAGAATCGCTTTGTAGTCCACGCCGGCGTAGACCACCGATCCTCTTACAATGTGCGGTTCGTACTCTTCCATCTCCTCGATGGTACAGTCGTGACGTTTCAGGTCTTCCAGGGTGGCAAATCGCTGAACCTTCTGCTTGGCAAGATCACCGTAGGGCATGGGATGTCGGATAACCACCACTTTTTCCCCCGCGGAAGAAACTACTTCAGCCACACGACGAGTCGTCTGACTCTTACCGCAGCCGGTTCGTACCGCACCGATGGCGACTACCGGTTTCTTCGATTTGATCATGGTGGGCTCACCTCCAAGAAGTACGAAGTTGGCGCCGTACTTGATCACTTTTGACGCCTTGTGCATCACATATTCGTGAGGTACGTCGCTGTAAGAGAAAACCACGTCGTCCACTTGGAGTTCCATAATCAGTTTGGTTAGATCGGCTTCATCGTGAATCGGAATGCCGTTAGGATAAAGTTCACCGGCCAGTTCCGCTGGATAAGTTCGACCTTCAATGTTGGGTATTTGTGTGGCGGTGAAGGCGACAACTTCGTAATCGGGATTATCTCTATAAACCGTATTGAAATTATGGAAATCTCTCCCGGCGGCTCCCATGATTAGGACTCTTCTTTTTTTCATAATATCTCCTCGATAAAAGTTTTGCTAACGCTTGCTTAATAATGTGCCGATGTCCCAATTTGGATTCAAGATACAGACCAAACAGGGTAAATAAAAGTTTATCAAGCTGGGAAAATTACAGCACTTTTTATTATTTAAGTGATAAAAAAGAATTTCAGTTAACCTGTTAGGTTTATGGGCATAAAGACGTTTGTCAATCAAGGTAGCAAAAAATACCATAGATTTATTTTGAATAGAAGAATTGTTATCACTATTTTCTTGTTAATTATCTGAAATTATGACCTATCAGAACCTTCAAGAAAAATTATCATCGGGATCGTCATTAATTCTTGATGGTGGAATCGGTACTGAAGTCTTACGTCGAGGTGTCCGATGGCGGCAGCACGGCATAGAGGATGCACCTGATGTCATCCGGCAGATCCATATAGACTATCTCAACGCCGGTGCCGATGTAATTACCTCTCACACCTTCAACCTCACCAAGCGGAACTTTATCAACTTCTTCAGGGATACCGAGCATATGGTGGAAATAGGGCATGGAGGTCTTGAGACACGGGCAGAAGAATTGTGCCATCAAGCCATCGTATTAGCCAAGGAAGCTCTGGAAACAACTGGAAAGCAGGGTCAGGTCCCCATAGCTGGTTCCATATCTCCCATTCAACATTTGTTCCGTCCTGATCTGGCACCTAGTTCTGAATTATGTTATGAGCATCACAAAGAATGTGTATCTGTTTTAAAAGATTGCAGCGTGGACTTTATATTTTTCGAAGCAATGAATAATATCTCTGAACTGAAAGCGGCACTGCAGGCTGGAAAGGAAAGTAATCTGCCCTTATGGGTCAGTCTTATCCCCAACCATCACGGCAACCTTTTAGGCGAAGAGTCATTGGTAGATGCAGCGAAACTGGCCAGGAACGGCGGCGTAGATGTGGTGTTTCTTTCCGCAGCTCCATTGGAAGTAATTACACAAAATCTTTCCTCAATTACCAACGGAGGCATCACTGGCGCCAAAGCCATGATCGGGAAATACAATCCACCGAGCTGGAAGCCCGACTTTTATCCTCGCTTTGAACAGACAGACCAATCAACACCTGAAGCCTATGCGGATTTTGCTCGACGGTGGAAGGACACGGGGGCTACCATTATCGGTGGTGGAAGCGGCACCACACCGGAACACATTGCAACCCTAAAAAGCACCTTAATCTAACTATCATGAGCTATACAGATTTAAAACAGAAAATTGACACAGGGGAAGTAGTTCTTCTGGATGGTGGTATCGGCACGGAAATTCTTCGGCATGGCTACACTTGGGCCAGTCATCAATTAAAGAATGAACCGAAACTAAACCTTGATATCCATAAGGATTATATATCTGCTGGGGCTCATGTGATTACCACCAACACTTTCCAGCTCAGCCGCCGCAGTTTCAGGAACCACTTTGCCAGCGACGAACACATGGCCCTCCAAGGTGTTGCTAACCTAACTGATCGGGTCGGAGAACTGGTCAATGATTCTGTTCAGTTAGCTGATGAGGCTCGGAAAGCGCTCGGCAGAGATGATGTTCTTATTGCTGCTTCCATTACCACATTGGAGTGGTGCTTCAGACCTGATAAAACCCCTGATATTGAAAAAATCTATGATGAATACCTCGCAGAGCTTACAGATTATTCAGACGCTGGCACCGACATATTTCTATTTGAGACCTTCAATTCCACTCCTGAAGCCGTTGTCGCTATCCGGGCAGCCAGGGAAGTCGGTAAGCCTGGATGGATAGCCTTGGTTCCTTATAAGGACGGCAACCTGCTAGGAGGTGAGTCTATGGAGCAGGTGGTAGATGCTCTGGGTCCTGAGGAACCGGATGTACTTTTATTAAACTGTGCTCCGCCTCATCATGTTACTGCGGGTATGGAAAAACTTGCTCCCCTTTGGAAAAGCCCGCTGGGTGTTTATGCTCATGTGGGGAAATTCAATCCACCGGAATGGCACTTCACCAATGAGTATCCCCCAGATAAGTATCTTTCTGAATGTAAACATTGGCACGACTTGGGTGCTACCGTCATAGGAGGTTGTTGTGGTACCACACCTGAACACATAGCACTGATCTCCAATTCTCTTGAAGACTGAAGATCTTCAATCTTCTATCATAAACGGATAACGATAGTCCTTGGGAGGATCAAGATTTTCTTTGATTGTCCGTTGTGAAACCCACCGAGCCAAATTCCACATGGAGCCGGCCTTGTCATTGGTACCGGAAGCTCTGCCGCCGCCGAACGGCTGCTGACCTACTACTGCACCGGTGGGTTTATCGTTGATATAATAGTTGCCAGCGGCATGCCTGAGTACCGAGCCAGCCTCATCCAGAGCTTGTTGGTCCTGAGAGAATACACATCCTGTGAGTGCATAGATGGATGTATTATCTACAAGATTCAGTGTCTCCTTCCACTGTGAGGGGTCGTAGATATAGATGGTCAATACCGGTCCGAAGATTTCCTCTTCCATGGTTTTAAAATGCGGATCAGTTGTGAGAATCGTTGTTGGCTCGATGAAATAACCCACTGAATCATCATAATTTCCTCCGGTGAGAAGCTCAGCAACCGGCGAATTCTTACCGAACTCGATGTATTCCACAATGGAGTCAAAAGCTGCCTTGTCAATTACAGCGTTCATAAAGTTGGAAAAGTCTTCTACATCACCCATTTTGATGGTCTTCACCTCGGCAATATAACGCTCCTTCACTTCATCCCAGATGGTAGAGGGGATGTAGGCCCGTGAGAGAGCAGAGCATTTCTGACCTTGATATTCGAAAGCGCCTCGAACCATGGCTGTCGCCAGCGCATCAATGTCCGCCGATTCGTGAGCTATACAAAAATCCTTCCCGCCGGTTTCACCTACTATTCGTGGATAGCTCCGATAGTTTGCGATGTTTTCTCCGACAGTTTTCCACATTCGATGAAATACAGCCGTGGAACCGGTGAAGTGAATGCCCGCCAGATCAGGGTGAGGCATGAGATTTGGGCCGACCTTTGAGCCTTGTCCCGGAATGAAATTGATGACTCCATCAGGCAGTCCTGCTTCCTGAAACAGCTTCATCAGATAATAGGCGGGATAGACGGCGCTTGAGGCCGGTTTCCACAGTGAGACATTCCCCAAAAGTGCCGGTGATGTGGGGAGGTTACCGGCGATGCTCAGAAAATTGAACGGCGTCACCGCGAAGACGAACCCTTCCAGCGGGCGGTGCTCGGTGGAGTTCCGAGTTGGCTCCGGCGAATACATGGGCTGATTGGAGTAGAGTTCCTGCGCGTAGAACGGATTGAAGCGGTAGAAGTCGATGAGCTCGCACGCCGCGTCTATTTCGGCCTGGTAGGCGTTCTTGCTCATGTTGAGCATGGCGGCGGCATTCATGAGATCGCGATAAGGACCGGTGAGCAGTTCGTCCATTTTGGAAAAAATCTTTGCACGAGTTTCGAATGGTGTAACAGACCACTCTTTCCACGCCTCGAGAGCTGACTCAACCGCCATCCGGACTTCCTCTTCGCCGGCTTTGTGATAGCGTCCGATTATGTGATGATGATTGTGGGGCATTACGCAATCTACCAGGTTTCCGGTGCGGATTTCTTCCCCACCGATGATAAGCGGGATCTCAATCTCGGTTGCCTGCAATTCAGCCAGCTTGGCTTTTAAACTTGCTCTCTCGTCGCTGCCGGGAGCGTATGATTTTACCGGTTCGTTGACCGGTATTGGGACGGTTAAATCGGAATTATTCATTGATTATGTTCCTTAATAATAGGGAATGATATTGAATTTATGACTGAAGGAATTTAGCTGGAGCAGTCAGTAATAAGCAAGTGGAAGGACTGATATAAAAGTAGAATTAAAGTAGCTTAGTTATTCTTTATTCGCGATAATCGTAAGATCTCCGGGGCATATTCAAAATGAATGGTATCAAAGTGGCTCCATTTTCCTCCCCAGACGAATCCATTTTTCTCAAATGCATCTATGACTGCTTGCGGGGGAGTCCACCGTTTTTCCAGCGGAATTAGATGCCACTCTTTAATAAACGCAGTACTCCATTTCCAGTTGGCGTGTTTGCCATCATACGATTCGGGTACTAAGTCTAAAGCCAATCCATAGGAATGATGGCTGGCATTTTCAGATCCGCGTACTTTTTTCTGTTGGAATGAATAGATAATTTTAAGGTTCTCAACAAAATCCTCAACTTCAACATTACTCTTTGCTGCATAAAAAATTTCTGTTTCCACTTTTCTCAATGCTTCCTCACAAAAATGGTTCATATATGCCTTATGATCTAAAAAAGGGACCCAATCGCACTGTTCTCTCAATAGAGTTTCCTTGGTACCGAAAACAAGATCCAGGAAATCTGAAGATCGCACTGGCATTTGCTGATATTTAGGAGGTTTTATCAGTTTGCCTAGAGGGTAATCGTAGAAGATTGACTGATACCGGTTTTGAAACCTGAAACCCTCTTCAGTGAGCATCCTGCCGTTGCGGAAATAAACCCAGGTTTTGTTGATCAAGAAGGCTACGTCGTTATCCTTGGTTGTAGTTTCTTGAATGAAATCTCCGTACACTTCAAGCAAAACGGCAACTTCCGGGATGTCTTCCCACTTTGATGTAGTTTGTTCAAGCGGTGGGAAAGCTGGAGTTAGAAAACTTAAAACAATGAGAGGTGACAGGATGATTTTCCCTGATGAGATTGGGTTCAAATTTTACCTTCCATAATGATATAATTGGATTTATCCATTCCCAGTTTTCGGTAGGTCTCTTGAGCCGAGATATTAGATGTATCAACGTACAATCTAATTCCGCAAATATCTCGATTTTCTCTTACCATCTTCAGGACTGTTTTGTGGAGTTGGCGGTAGATTCCTTTGTGCCGAAAATCAGGTTTGACATACACGCTTTGTATCCACCAGAAGTTGCCATTCCGCCAATCGCTCCATTCAGTGGTGATCATCAGTTGTCCTGCGACTTGGCCGTCGGCTTCAGCCAGCAGATAGAATCCCTTTTTCGGGTCATCAAAAAGTTGGTTGACACCTTTTGTGAGGGTATCGTCATCTAATAACTTATCTTCAGTCTCGAGTGCCATGGCCTTGTTGAATTTGACGATAATTTCTGCGTCTTGTAGTGTAGCTTTACGAATAGTTAGTTTCATAATTTTCCTAAGTCCTTTCCTGACAGACCGTCTTAACCTGACAGGTGTTCTTGTACCTGTCAGGTTGCAAGTTCTCTTTAATTTTCATATCACTCCACTTCCAAGCCCGATGGAAAGGATAATTAGCATCACAGCTACTAACTTTTGGATTTGCTCCATGGTGACTTTTTCCACCAGTCGTTTACCAATGAACGCTCCCAAAAATGCTGCTGTACATCCAGTGATTATAAGAGGAATATTCTCGCTTTCCACTCCGGTATTATGACTGCTGTAAATCGCCAACCGAGCCACATCAACCAGACAGGCGATGGTTACACCAGTTCCGATGAACTGCTCTTTCGTAAGTCCTGCATTTGCCAGAAAGGCACTTCGTAATGCACCCTGATGACCGGAAAGTCCCCCCATTAACCCGCTCACGGCTCCTCCAAGTGGAAGGAACTTTGAAGCGAATTGGAGCTCACGGAACCGCGGCAACAAATCCAGCATGGCGAATCCTAGAATCAGTACCGAGACTACTAGTTTAACAGCTTCTACGGTCATTTCTTTTCCCAGCCAGTTATAAGAATAGAGAGGTTCCAAACCTGAGAGCTGAGTAAGAATCCACGCTCCGACAAATGCGAGAGTCATAGCAGGCAGTCCAAATTGCAGCAGGATACGATTCTTCCGATGTTTTCCAAAGAGTATAACCTTGAAAATATTGTTTACCAGATGAACTACTGCTGTTGCTGCGATTGCAATCTCGATGGGGAAGAAAATGGCCATAGCCGGCATCAATAAAGTGCCGAGTCCAAACCCTGAAAAGAGTGTGAGTCCGGATACAACAAGAGCTACAGCAGCAATGAGAACATATTCCATCTACAGAAGCTCCAATACTTTTTCTGTAGGACGACCAAGTATTGCAAAACTGCCTTTTACAGCTATAGGTCGCTCAATCAATCTTGGATGAGCTGCCATCCGTTGAAAAAGTTCATCATCATCCTCAAGTTTATCCTTAAGCCCCAACTCTTTGTATTCAGATTCCCGCTTGCGAATGAATTGATTCGGTCTCAGCCCCATCATCTTAGCCAGTTTCCGGAGTTCCTCTTCCGTCGGCGGTTCATCAAGATACTTGATCAACTTCGGTTCAATCCCATTATCCTTGAGAAGCTTCACGGCTTCCCGGCTCTTTTTTCATCTGGGGTTGTGATAGATTACCATTTCACTCATCTTTATCTCCAAGTTAGTTTATGGCTAAAAAATAGCGATAAAGTTGTATGAAATGCCACTATCCATTGGAACTTTATATTCTTTTTCTGAGTTATTCGGAAAGAATTGACAACTCGAACACAGGTGATTAACTTTGGCGACATATTCCACTTCTGATATCTCATGAAATTTATAAAAAACGGCGTTGGCAGTTGGGTTTCCGGTGATCTTGCTATTGATTTAGGAACAGCCAATACTCTTATCTGGATGACAAGTAAGGGAATTGTAATCAATGAGCCGTCAGTGGTTGCTCGCAATATAAACGATGGAGAAATAGTAGCTGTGGGCAATGAAGCCAAAGATATGGTGGGGAAAACTCATCGTGAATTGGAAACTCTTCAACCACTAAAAGATGGCGTTATTGCAGATTTCACAATGACCGATGGGATGCTTCAAGGATTTGTCCGAAAAATCAATTTCAACAGAATTGCTCGTCCTAGGATGGTAATCTGTGTACCCAGCGGCGTGACGGAAGTAGAGCGCCGGGCAGTAAAAGATTCAGGAGAAAGAGCCAACGCTCGAGAGATTTTTCTGGTGGAAGAACCCGTTGCAGCTGCAATAGGGATTGGATTGGATATCAGCAAACCAGTAGGAAATATGATTGTTGATATAGGTGGAGGCACGACTGAAACTGCTGTTATCGCACTAAATGGAGTTGTTACCAAAGAAACTATCCCTGTAGCTGGTGAAAAAATGGATGAAGCAATAGTTCAGTGGTTCAGAGTTGAACACAAGCTTGAGATAGGTATTCCTACTGCCGAGAAAATTAAATGTTCTGTAGGTGCTGCCATGCGTATGAAGCACACTTCTATTGCAGTTAAAGGTCGAGATCTCGTTTCAGGTATCCCCAAGACAGTTGAAATCTCTTCAGATGAAATCCGGCAAGCGCTGAAAGATTGTGTTACCCAGATTGTAGATGCCGTAAAACGAGCGTTGGAAAAAACTCCACCCGAGTTAGCGGTAGATATTCTGGATAGAGGAATTATCTTAACCGGTGGCGGAGCAAGCCTGAAAGGATTGGATCAAAATATTCGTGAACGTACAAATCTTGCTGCAAATGTTTCTGAATCACCCATGTTCGATGTTGTAAAAGGGACTGGCATAGTACTCTCAGATGTAAAGAAGTATGCGGATGTCCTTATCTAGCATTTCTTGATGCGCCGTTTTCTTGGCTTTCTGGTTGAGCGTAAAGATTACGTCACACTTATACTGGCAGTAATTTTCTCTATTGCATTACTTTCTTCTGATGATTCTGAAGAAATCCGAATCATCCGCGGCAAAACCAATGATGTCCTAAATGTACTTTATTCCCCTGTTCAATGGGTTCGAGATGTCAATATATTAAAGCGTGAAAACGAAATCCTGAAATCAAGATCAGTCCAGCTCAAACTTCTAAATTCATCTCTCATAAACTATAAATATGAAAATGAACGACTTCGTGAGATGTTGGAATTTAAAAGACAAAGACGTTTGGAACTTATTCCGGGACGAGTGATCAACAAAGGAATGTCTGTTGTCCTGAGTTCTATTAGCATAGATATTGGAACTAGAGAAGGGATTGAAGAAAACAGTGCTGTAATGGGAATTGACGGTATTGTTGGAAAAACTGTAAACGTTGGTGAGCATTCGTCTATTGTTCAAATTCTTCAAGATTATAATGCAAGAGTCAGCGTAAAACTGGAAACTTCAGGAGCAACTGGTATATTAAGATGGCGAGAAAAAGATACATTTGAAGTCTGGGAAATTCCGAAGGCAATTCCTGTTCAAATGAGCGAGAGGATTCTGACGTCCGGGCACAGCGATATATATCCCGAAAATCTACCAGTAGGAAAAGTTATTGAAGTCATAGATCAACCAGAAATGCTTCACAAAATTATTAAAGCTGAGGCTTTTACTGATTTTTCATCTATCCAATATGTTTTTGTTGTCAGGAGTCTAAGTAGTGAATAGAAATACAACACTACTTTTAGCTGGGTTGACTTTTATTCTACAGTTTTATCTATCAGAGTTCATGACTATCGGTTCTATACGTCCCGATTTTCTCCTTATTTTTGTAATCTATGTGTCATTTCAATACGGAAGTTTTACAGGCGTGATTGCGGGATTTTCACTTGGTTTGTTAGGAGATCTTAGCGATGGGTCCATGTTTGGATTAGCACCATTGACTAAATCAATCACAGGTTTCCTTGTTGGCAAACTTCAGGGCCAGCATTCCCGTATGAATCCTTTATATTTCCATGCTACTTGGATAGGGATCATCTTTTTTCATTTTGTCTTTTATATTTATTTTCGTTTTCAAACATTATATGAAACCTCATCTGAACAGTTTTTTCTCACATGGTTATTTTCAGCAGTATACACCTTGGCGCTTCTTGGATTAATGCAGATAGTGAAGCCAATTGGTGAGATCCGCCCATTAGAATAAAGCTTTATGCTTAAAAGCGAAATCTATGTACCTGTAAACAGGCGTAATACAGCCTTCTCAGTTGTAATTCTTCTCTTTTTAATACTTTTCGTAAAACTATATACTCTCATGATTCATTCTTATGAGGAGTTTAGGAATAAAGCTGATTATAATCGGATTAGACCAGTTATAACGTATGCTCCCAGAGGTAACATTTACGATCGGAATGGAAATGTTCTCGCAGCCAATAGCTCAGTTTACACTATTTCTGTGATAAGGGATGAGTTAACTGATACGGAAAATGAACTTTCTCAAGTATCAGGGTATCTAAATATTCCTTTGAAAACTTTGAAAAAGAATATGAAAAAATATGGCAGAGGGAGATTCCTTCCATCAAGAATAGCACGTGATGTTAAAGTAGAAACTTTAAGTCTTATAGAGGAACACAAAAATGAACTACCCGGAGTTATATATTCAACATTACCTGTACGTTATTATCCAATGCAGGATTCAATAAGAGCATCCCATCTGCTAGGCTATCTACGTGAAATCGGTCCAAGTGATCTGTCCAGAAAAGACGGGAGAGGATATGTCGGTGGTGATTTCATTGGTGCATCCGGCTTAGAGTATTTCTATGAATCTCATCTAATTGGAGATAAAGGGCATTATTATCAACAGGTTGACGCTTTAGGCAGAGAAGCCGGCGAGGTTTCTGACCGTGAACCTATTCCAGCAATACCTGGAAATGATCTTTATCTTACAATTGAATCGAAACTTCAGGCTGATGTAGAGAAAACCCTGGAAGGATTGAAGGCGTCATCAGTGGTCCTCAATGCTTTAACAGGAGAAGTGCTGGCTATGGTAAGTAAACCTGATTTCAGATTAAGCGATTTTGCCGGTTTTATGGAGGATGAGGAATGGCAGCGCTTCCAGAATTCTAGAGAAGATCTTCTCCTTAATAGAGCCATAACAGGACGTTATCCTCCCGGGTCTGCTATGAAGTTAGTTACAGCCATTGCAGGACTGGAAGAAAAGTTAACCAATCTTGATTGGACAGTTGAATGTACTGGTAGTTATTATTATGGTGACCGCGTTTTCAGATGCTGGAAAGAAGAAGGTCATGGAAAAGTAAATATTTCAAAGGGAGTGAAGGAGTCGTGTAATATCTACTTTTATCAATTAATTCAACGGATGGACATAGATATTTGGTTTAAATACGCAAATTTATTTGGGTTTGGTTCAAAGACAGGAATCGACTTACCTCAAGAGAAAAGTGGTATTGCACCAAACCGTAAGTTTATGAATAGAAAATACGGTAAAAGAGGATGGACAAGTGGCACTCTTCTAAACATTTCCATAGGGCAGGGAGATTTGTTGGTTACGCCTCTTCAGATGTCTCGATTTGCGGCAATTCTTGCTACCAAAGGGAAAAATATCGCTCCTTGGCTTGCTTCACGCCCTAATGCTCAAGCAAAAAAGATTTCTTTTAAAAAATCGACTTGGGATTTGATACATGAAATGATGTTTAATGTTATTAATAAACCCGGTGGTACTGCTTACAGCAGCCGAATTGCATCAACTTCAATTGAGTTCTATGGTAAAACCGGAACTGCGCAAAATCCTCGAGGTGAAGCTCATGCATGGTTTATCGGATTTGCGAAAAAAGGTTCTCAAACGATATCTATATCGGTGATAGTGGAAAATGGTGGTACAGGAGGTTCAGTTGCTGCACCGGTCGCTAGCAAGATTGTACAAAGTTATTTCAATGAGAGTGAAGCTCAAGAGTTAGTGATTAAATGATCAATTTGATTGGAAAACTTAGAGTAGCTCCTCTCCGTTGGCTGTTTCTAGCAATGGTACTAAACGGTTTTGGTCTCTTGGCACTCTACAGCATTACTACTCATTCAGGGGAGTTACTGCTTTCATCCCGTTTTTTTAAACACCTTTTCTGGATGATTCCCAGTCTGTTTGCTTTCCTTTTCTTTCTGGGAATTTCGAAAAGAATCATTCACAAATATTCGTATGCGGCTTTAAGTGTAATGATGGTTTTGATAATTGTACCTTTTGGAATGAGCTCTATAGCTGGTACTCATAGATGGATATCACTTGGGGGTGTGAGTTTTCAACCTGTAGAGGTACTCAAGTGGGTTCTAATCATAAGCTTAGCAAGATATCTTTCTGATCACAATCTGGAAATTCAGAGGTTGCGTTCGGTAGTAATTCCAACTGTAGCAACACTGGTACCTGTTGCTTTTGTAATCAATCAGCCTGATTTAGGTTCAGCTGTGTTACTATTAATGTTATCCTTCCCATTACTTTACTGGGTAGGTGCACGTCCTCTGCACTTATTTATGTTGATTGCTCCATTGGTGAGCATCTTAACTGCTTTTAGTTTAATTACCTTTACTATTTGGATTGCTGCAGTAGGTATAGTTCTCTATTTTTCAAGAACAGATTTACGGATTGGACTTGCTAATTTTTTTGGAAATGTATTTTTGGGACTGTTAACTCCAGTCCTCTGGGGTAAACTACAACCCTATCAGCAGGAGAGAGTTCTTGTAATGCTAGATCCAACTCGTGATCCTCATGGTGCAGCATATCAGGTAATACAATCTCAGACGGCCATAGGGTCTGGAGGATTTTCTGGAAAAGGCCTAGGAAACGGAACACAGACTCATCTAAAATTCTTACCTGAACAGGAGACAGACTTCATATTCTCTGTTATTGGAGAAGAATTAGGCTTTGTAGTGGTATGCCTGATCCTAGCACTTTTTTTGTATCTTATCTTGGATATTATCAAAGTTGCATTTCAGTCAAGTGAGCGATTCTCAAGTTTGATTATCTTTGGAGTTGGTATTCTTTTTCTATTCCATGTTTTCGTTAACATCGGTATGACAATAAACCTGTTGCCGGTCAAAGGTCTTCCATTACCGTTCATAAGTTATGGTGGTTCATTTCTTGTATCATGTTATGCTATGTTAGGTTTGGCCATGAATATGTCATTAGAGGGAGAGGAGTAGTCAATCCAATTTGAAATAGTTTGAATTTTTTCGTCTATAGAGCTAACTTTACATACTCTATCCGATCCGAGGTTGGACGCTTGAGGCAGTTAAATATGAAACATCTTCAACTATTAATAATACTATTCATCGGTATTTTTTCCTCTCAGCTTATTGGGCAGGATGATATAACTAAGCGAGTAGATGCTCTCGAAGCTCAGATTAATCAACTAAATAGCATCATCATCCCAGATGTTGAGAATGCTTTGAGTACAGTTGTTCGGGCAAAATCTCAATCTGATAGCGCTACGATTATGCTGATCAATAGAATTAATTCTATTCAAAATAAAATGAAAATCCTTGAAGATAAAGCTGCTTACTCAGATAGTACTAATCTTGAGATATTGGAACAGTTAGTGATGATAGAGAACAAAATAGTCTCGTTAGCAAGAAGTTTTAATGAGCTTTATAGTATAAAGGCAACACCTGAAGCATTTGAAACACCAAAACTAAGCTCTGATGAATTTAAAAAGCGTTATGTGGATGCTCTAAGTAGCTATCAAAATGGACGATATGAAGAAGCTATTCAGGGTTTTTCCACCTTGAATTTTAGTGAATCAGGCCACCCTTTAGCAGACAATAGTCAGTATTGGTTGGGTGAATGTTACTATTCCATGAAAAATTATAAACGAGCGATATTGGAATTTGAGAAGGTGATGCAGTTTTCTAAGTCGGATAAACAAGATGATTCAAAACTTAAACTTGGACTTTGTTTTCTGAAGATAGGTAACAATCAACGAGCTCGAGCTGAATTCAAGGATTTGCTTGAATTATTCCCAAACAGTGAATATTCACAGCGTGCTCAGCAATACCTACACCAACTTTAGTTTTTGAACTACTTTATTTTGAGGAGACATATTAAATGCAGTTGAAAACTTATTTCCTAACATCAGAAATATCACCATTCTCTGAAACTGGTTTTCTCTCACTTTTCTCTAAGAATATACCCATTTATTTACAGGAAAAGGAACAGGATATAAGAATTACATCACCTAAATATGGTTATATCAGTGAGCGAAAGTATATCCTGAGAGAGGTAATCAGGCTTCGGGAGATAGAGTGTGAGATTGGTGATGAGATGATAAAATCTTCGGCTAAATCTGCATTTATTCCTAAAACTAGAGTTCAGGTTTACTTTATGGAACATGCTGACTGGTTTCAGCCTTTGACTCCTCTTCTCTATAAATCCAGAAATGGTCGAATATTATCAGATAATGCTGAGAGATTTGGTTTTTTCAGTAAAATGGGTCTAGCCATGTTGACTGATCTTTTCTGGTGTCCCAACATAGTGATATGCAATAGTTGGCAAGCTGCGACTGTTCCACTTCTCAATAATCAAATTTACTCTAAGGAAGAGTTCTATGATGGTATTCAGACCGTTCTACTGATACACAGCCTTGATGAGAATGCTGTCATTCCGTCTGATACGTATGATACACTTGGAGTAAAACTTCCAGATAATATTAATGAAGATGAAGTTAATTCACTTGTAGTTGGTGCATTAGCAGCTGATCTAGTCATTGCTGTGGACAGTCCTGAAGCAGAGATTTCTAAACAATTAGCGGAACATCCTGCATTTAAACCGCATTATAGTGCAATTAAAGGAAAGGTAAAAAAACTTAAGGTTTCAGATGATTCAACCACCTCGTTCCAATCTGCCGCAGGAGAGCTCGACGGTCTGCTCAGGAAACTCGCTTCCTGAAAATCTCCTAACTGACATCTACACAAAGTGAGTAACTATCCTTTAAAATTCTTCTTGAAGTCATTAGTAACCTTCTTCAGCATTTCCTTTTCTGTAATTTTCCTGATGTCTTGTATCGAGAATTCATTTCCAACTGATATAAGTGATTTACACCTTGATCTATTGGACACAGTAACTGTGGATATAGAATTATCACCTTATCAAACCCCGCCTGAGATTGGCTCTAATCGTTATCTTTATGTAGGGAGTAATGGAGACTTCACTATTTCTCGTACAGTTCTTAAAGTTGGCAGCCTCACTGCAATTCAGGACTCAACTTTTGAGATGATAGACAGTCGCATTGAATTGACTCTTGTTGACACTGTTTTGGACATTCAGCCGTCATTTATTCTCTCATATTTTGCCATGGATTCTACTATCGAATTCTCTGAATCAGGAACCAACTTTGATAACGATGACTGGCTGGACGAAATTGTATTTGATGGACAATTTACTGCTGATTCCCTGTCTCTTGACACATCCGGTATCTACACTGTTGAATTTCCAGTTGATACTTCTGTTGTGATGGAATGGGCAGATACTTCTGCAGATCCGCAACTCCTAGTACTGGAAGCACCGGCGTTGAACAGCGAAGTTCTGCAATTTTATTCCACTGAAAATGGCTCGCTTGAGCCAGCACTTATAATCTCCTATAGTGATTCTGTAACTGTGACAGTGACTATTGATTCAATGGAAGTGGACACATTGATTCTGGATACATTAGAATTGGTTTTGGAGATGAGTTCTGATGTTTCCATAGTTGAACCACCTTTGTTTGCCGGCGGTGGATTCGATTCAACTCAAATCTACTTCAGTAATGGTGCTGGGATGAAAGCACTTATGAATGTGGACTTGGATTCACTAAATGTGCCTGAAGAAGCGGTAATACTGAAAGCAAAACTAGTTCTCTACAGCGATTCTACCAATTCCAATTGGGAAGAAGATGGGACATTTAATATGAAGATAGCCACTCTGGAAGACAGTATCGCAAATGAGGATGATTTTATCTGGCCCGCATTTATTTCTGAGGATAGCCTCGGTACAGGGACACTGAAAGTAAGTTCTCTTGATTCTACCGACATGCTAGTTCACAGAATTGATAGATTGATTGAAACGATATTCCTCGGGGTTGAAGATAATCTCGGTTTTAAGTTAGAGACATCTTCAGCTCCATCGATTTTTAACATTGTAGCTTTTCATACTTCTGATAACCCGGATTCAGCATTACATCCAAGATTGGAGATTTATTACGGTGTTCCTTAAGAAAAGCGTATTGACCGTGGGATTATTGATGACTATGATATCAGCACAATCACCATATAATAGCGCTGGTATAGGTATGTTATCAGATTTTTCTGCAGCACCGGCTTTCGGTCTGGGGATGTCTGGTCTGATGGGAGGATTCAACCACTCAGTCTCTACTCAAAACCCATCAACATGGCCTGAGTTGAATTTTAGCAAATTAACAGTGCATTATGTGGGCGGAGAGATTCAAAACCAAAGTTTTCGAACCAGTTTTGGAAGTCTTGGGGATGCTTCTTTTATTTTACCTATTAAGGGTGAGTACGCATTAGGATTAGGGCTCAAACCGTTTGCCAACAAAACTTACCTACTCACTGATACTTCTGTTCTGGACACAATCTTTGCAGGTGATACTCTGGCATTATCCACCGATTTATCCGGATCTGGTGGTATTGGTTCATTTCGTACGGCAATAGCAAAAAGATTAAGTGATAGGTTAGCATTTGGAATTAGTACAGAGTTTCTTTTTGGTGTCTCTTCGGAATCAGCTATAATATCAGGACTCTTTTCCGGTGATACTACGGTAGTTATAACACGTAATCACGAAATAAAGGGGACCTTTTTTTCTCTCTATTTAACTACTTCGCTTTTTGATACTCCAGCGAAATCTTCTCTGTATTTATCAATACGAGCACCTATTGGAACTCGAAGAATTATTGAACGTGCGGATCATGTTTTTATCGATAATGATGGCGATCAAGAATATACTCCTTGGGATGATCCGCTTCCATATTATGTAAATAGTTCAGAAAACAATATTTCTTCTTTTTCACTTCCTGTTGATTTTTCAATTGGTGTAATGTATCATCTTAGTGGTTCTACTTATTTTGCTGGTGAGTTTGTTAGCCGCAACTTTGATAAAAATGATCTGTTTCCAACCTCTTCAATAAATTCAACAGTTGATTCCGGTCACCGTCTGGCTTTAGGGCTCCTTAAGGAGGGAACGACAGAAAGTAGATCTCTGCTGAGTCACCTCCATTACCGGATTGGATTTTTCAATAGACAACATTACATTTCAAACAACGGAGAATCTGTCACTGAACAAGGTTTAGCTTTTGGAATTGGTATCCCTTTCGGCTTAACAAGAAATCAGATAGATATAGGTTATCAATTTGTTGAAAGATCTGGTTTTCTTTCTTCTGAACCTGAAATAGTAAATCAAATAACAATAGGTTTGACTCTCGGTGACGTGTGGTTGGCCAGTAGAAAACGGAGAAAATAAAAATAATGAGAATTAGAAGTAGATATTTGTTACAAATTTTGGGTTATGGATTAATTATTTTGATATCAGCTTCATGTGTACCGCCTGAAGCCGAGGAAGAGTTTCCTGAGGATGAAGAATGGCTGGAAGAAAAAGATGACGAAAGATGTGATCAGTTATTAAGTAGTGCTGCAGAATACTACAAGAACAAAGATTGGAAATCTACTATTAGAGTTTACCGTATGTTGACTAATGAAGGTTGTGACCGCGGAAATGAAGAGCAAGTTTATCAGTTTTGGGCTATTGCTCACGAACGTCAAGCACAGTTTGATAGTTCAGAAATAGTCTTACTCCAGGGTTTAAAGCATTTGACAGATAATTTAAATTTATATAATCGCCTAGCTTACGCCTACAAACGACTGGGAAAATCTGAAGACGAAGCCTATGTATATCAAGATATCTTGGATATTGAACCAGATAACAGTGAGACATTAAAAGAACTGGCTCGAGTTTACGGCGATATGGAACGATTTGAAGAGCAGGTTGAAGTGCTCAAGCAAATCTTGGAATTAGAGCCAACCAATAAAAGTGTTGAAGGTGATTTAGTCCTGGCTTACGAAAATTTAGGTCTTGATCCTCTGGATATTTACCGCACTCGATTTGCTCATAATCCTAATAACGTTTCTTATGGGATTGATTTAGCTGATCAACTAATGCAGTCAGACGAATTTGTAGAAGCGATTGATATTTTAGAGGATCTATCCCATCAGCGGAGCAGCAATGGAGCTGTCTCTAAGAAATTGATCTTTAAGAAGTTGGCTCAAGCCTACGTGGGAAACGACCAACTTTCGAAAGCATCTGAATCATATATTCGCCTATTTGAAGAAGACTCGGGAGATTTCCGAACTGCTATTGAGATTGTCTCTCTCAATATTGATATTTCTGATTTCAAAACGGCACTTCTATGGATAGAGAAGGCGATAGAAATTGCACCTGAAAATGGGGAACCTTTGGGTTATAAAGGAAACGTCTATTATCAAGCAACACTAGATTGTCGTGAAGAGGAACCAAGTACTGATGATAAAATAGTTGCAAGTTTAGCTCAAAAATACTTTAAAATGAGTTTAGAGAAAGGATATCGTAAGTTTAGAAGAGATGTAAAATATTTAGATGAAAACGAAGATGATTTACTCTTTGGTTTAGAGGATTGGTTTTTGTTGGAAGATCAAAGCGTTTCACTAAAACCTTCAGGAGATTGCTATAGTTGGGTGAAAGAAGCGCTCCCTAAAGATCCCTCTTGGAAACAGTAGTTTTATTAGAAAAGGATACAGTGTACTGTATTATTTAATGTTAAATGACTGAAGCTTCAATTAGAGTACTATCCCTTCCAGATGTAGACCCAGACGTCTATACCTCAATTCAAAATGAGACACTCCGTCAAGGAAATACTCTTGAGCTGATTGCCTCCGAGAATTTCGTCAGTAAAGCTGTGCTGGAGGCAGCGGGTGGTGTTATGACAAACAAATATGCTGAGGGGTACCCAGGCCGACGATACTATGGAGGCTGTGACTGGGTGGATGTTGCAGAAGATCTAGCCCGAGACAGAGCCAAAGAGCTTTTTGGATGTGATTATGCTAATGTACAGCCCCACTCCGGATCACAAGCGAACATGGCAGTTTACTTTACATTTTTGCAGCCAGGAGATACTCTCATGGGATTGGATCTTGCTCATGGCGGGCATCTTACTCACGGCTCCCCGGTAAATTTTTCAGGTAAGCTTTTCAATATTGTATCTTATCAGGTTGATAAGAAGTCTGGACGAGTCGATTTTGATGAAGTGTTGAGGCTCGCCAAAGAGTCCAATCCGAAGCTCATCGTCTGCGGCGGGAGTGCTTATCCTCGATTCATCGAATTCGAGCAGTTCAGGGAAGTAGCTGACGAAGTAGGAGCATATTTGATGAGTGATATTGCCCATCCTGCAGGGTTGGTTGCAGCAGGGATTCATCCTAGTCCGATGGAATTTTGCGATGTGGTGACGTCCACGACACACAAAACTCTTCGCGGACCTCGGGGCGGTTTGATTCTCATGGGGAAGGATTGGGAAAATCCATGGGGTGTGGTGGCTCCCAAATCCGGTCGGACGAAAATGGTCTCTGAATTACTCGATTCCACGGTCATGCCAGGCATTCAGGGCGGCCCGCTTATGCATGTCATAGCCGCTAAAGCTGTCGCCTTTGGTGAAGCATTGCAGCCGGAATTCAAGGAATATTGTCAGAAAGTTGTGGATAATGCACAAGCAATGGCCGATGCTCTATTGGAACTCAACTATGACTTGGTGAGTGGTGGTACGGATACTCATGTGATCTTGGTCGATCTGACCAAACGAGAGATTTCCGGAAAAGCTGCAGAAAACGCTCTCGAGAAAGCCGGTATCACTGTTAACAAAAATATGGTTCCGTTCGATCAAAAGAGCCCATTTGTGACCAGCGGGATTCGCGTCGGGACTCCAGCAGTAACGACTCGCGGTATGGGAATTGATGAGATGAAAGGAATTGCCAACATGATTGATAGAGTTATCTCCTCCCATGAGAATGAAGAACTGATAACACAAGTAAAAGGCGAAGTAAGCGAACTCTGCTCCAGATTTCCTCTCTATACTGATTTGCTCGGTTGATAATTATCAGGACATAGCGAGATCTTTTTGAAATCTAACAAAACTCTCCTCACTGCAACACTTTTATTGATTCTTTTCTTCTTTGGTTGTACTGCTCATCTGTTCAAGCACCATCCAAATCTAGCTGAACAACTCTTCGAGAAAAGGGTATCAAAATCCGAGAAGCAGGTTCGTAAGCATCCTCGAGACAGCGCTGCTAAGTTGGAAGCGTGTAAAAATTTGACTATGTACGGTCACGTTTTCGTCTTACGTGAATCCGAGATTATGGAAGAAGAAGATTTTACTCAAAGCCGAGAATTCCGGCTGGAGGCCAACAGTTTATTCCAGAATGCTTACAACTATGGTTTGGAGTCACTTGATATTTTGCACCCTAGTTTTCAGGAGTCATTCCATAAAGATTCCGGAGTTATGCTGGGGAAAGTAACTATTGAGCAAGTTGATTATCTTTATTGGACTGCGGCTGCACTTGGGAGTATGATCTCAACGGCAAAGGGTGACCCGTACGCAATTGCCGATCTTCCTAAAGTGGGTATTCTCATCGATAGGGCCATGGAATTAAACGAGTCCTACGACAAAGGGAGTTTGCATGAGTTTATGATATCGTTCGTTCTCAGTCGTCCTGATTCACCTACTGATGCGATTGAAATTGCTAAAAATCATTTCGACAAAGCTGTTGTACTTTCAGGCGGGAATCGAGCATCAGCATTTGTAACTTATGCAGAATCAATATGTACATTGGAGCAAGATCGATCGGAGTTTCTATCTATGCTCAATCGAGCCTTGGAGGTGGATGTTAACGCAGATCCTGATCTGAAACTATCCAATATCGTTTCTCAGGAACGGGCTGCATGGTTAAAGGAGCGAGTAGATGACCTCTTTTTCTAACATGTCTTTTTTTCGGAAAGCAGTAATCATATCTATCTTGGTTTTGGCTCCCGTTTTTATTCAGGCTCGTGTGGTTATTAAGATGGCTACACTGGCACCTAATGGTTCGCCTTGGCACGAGCTTTTGCTGGAAATGAGTCAGCGCTGGAAGAAGGCGACACGAGGAGAAGTGATAATAAAGATATATGCCGGCGGAGTGGCGGGAGAAGAGCGGGATGTGGTACGGAAAATGCGGATTGATCAACTGCAGGCTGCAGCGGTAACTGTCGAAGGTCTAACAGAAATCAGTCAGGACATGAACGTATTTTATATCCCCATGCTGGCTAAGACTTCGGAAGAACTCACGTTTATTAGAAACAACTTAACACCTGACCTAAAAAGTGATTTAAGCAGAAAAGGGTTCAAGCTTCTCGCTTGGGCTGATGTGGGGTGGGCATATTGGTTTACGAACAAAAAAGTAACTACTCCTACTCAAATGAGAAAATTAAAGTTGTTTACCTGGGCAGGAGATTATCGTTTTGTAGATCTATATAAACAATTTGGTTTTCATCCGGTTCCTATGTCAACTGCAGATATGTTAACTTCTTTACAAACTAAAATAATAGATGGGTTTGCTACAACGCCAATGTTTGCACTCTCTTTCCAATGGTTTGCTTTGGCGCCAAACATGCTAAACATGAAATGGGGTCCTATCATCGGAGGTGTGGTAATCACCAAGGAAACTTGGAACAAAATTCCTGAAAAGTATCATCATGAGCTAGAGTCTATTTCTGCAGATATCGAGAAAAAAGCTGCTGAATTCGTGGTGATGACTGAGAAGGCTTTGGATGTTATGAAAGATAACAATCTCACTGTTCACGAACTGTCCGTTACAGATATGAAAAAGTGGGAAGATCAAATGTTGGATGCTTATCCATATGTAAGAGGTTCAATTGTACCGGATGCGATATTTGATAAAGCAATTGAATTGAAAAGCGAGTACCGAAATAGGAATTAAGAATATAATACAAGATACATTTAGTCAATCAATAGATTGTATAGATATAATTAATCTTCTAGGCTTGTGACTCGGATAGTAACAGTAGTAGCTGTTTTTTCACTGTTGGGTATGGCTTTGCTGCCTACTGTCGAATCTCTCAGTCGGATAGGTATTGGTATTCCACCCATTCCCGGTTCAGAGGGATTTGTTCTTCTGGCAACTCTATGGGTTGCATTTTTGGGTGCTATTTTGGCTGCTCGAGATAAACGTCTGTTGGCGTTATCACAGGAAGTAGAGTATTCAGATAACCAACCGGTTAGCTTGCGGACACTGTACAGCAATACCATGACTTTTGTGCTTGTGTCAGTCATGACCTACGCTAGTGCAGGGTTCGTCTTGGAGAATTTTGCTGCAGAGACAAAAGTAGTCCCCGCACCGTTCTGGGTAGTAGCAGTGATAATACCCATTGGATTCGCTTTAATAACTACTTCAGTATTCTTGGTGAGTCCTAGAAATATCCTTGTTCGAGGGTCCATGATTTTCGCAATAATTATTGTTTCGATCATGGGCTACTTTGAGTTGTTTACTCAGCCACAGTTCTTTTGGATAGGAGTTGTCTTGATTCTTGTCTCATTTCCTATGGGTGTCCCCATCTTTGCAGTTTTAGGCGGTTTATCCATGCTTATACTTCATTACAATTTTGGCACTATTCAGACCATTGCGAATGAAGCTTTTACTATAACTGAAAAATATGAATACGCCACCATACCGCTCTTTGCTTTGACAGGATATATTTTGGCGGAAGGGGGAGCACCCAAGCGATTAGTGGGGGTATTCCATAACTGGTTCGGTTGGATGCCGGGTGGAACTCCAATTGCGACTGCGCTGATTTGCGCTTTCTTCACAGCCTTAACGGGAGGTTCTGGTGTCACTATTCTTGCTCTTGGCGGACTCCTCCTGCCTATGCTGCGTGAAGAAGGTTATCCATTGGGATTTTCCATAGGATTAATTACCGTTTCCGGCTCACTGGGTCTTCTTTTTCCTCCAAGTCTACCACTTATCCTTTATGGCGTAAGAGGTGGTACTTCTATGCAGTTAGGAATTGATAAAATCTTCCAGGCTGCTTTTGTCCCGGGACTTATTTTAGTGGGCTTGGTTAGCTTATGGGGAATCCGGCAGAGTTATATATCCAAAGTTGAACGGACTTCTTTTGATCTTAACCGGGCTGTAAAGTCTCTTTGGGAGGCTAAATGGGAGGTAGTGATACCTTTCCTAATTCTTCTCTCAATTCTTACAGGTTTTACCCGCCTCGTAGAGGTAGCTGCCATGAGTGCGGTTTATTCTCTCATTGTGGAAGTTTATATTTATAAAGACCTAAAACTGGATGATCTATATAAAGTTGTTGCAAAATGCGCCAAATTCGTTGGAGGTATCCTTATAATCATTGCTATGGCAAAAGCACTTAATCTGGCATTTGTGGATATTTATTTTTACGAGACTATGATAAATTGGATAGAAAACAATATTCATAACAAATTTGTTTTATTGTTGGCACTAAACATCTTTTTACTCATTGTAGGGTGTCTAATGGATATTTTTTCTGCGATCATTATCATTGTACCACTTATAAGTCAACTTTTCAGTTCGTCAACATTTTCTATGTTTGGAGAATTTTCTGAAGGTGGGATTGCCATGATGCTCGGGCTTCAAGCTGTTCATATCGCAGTTATCTTTATTGCCAATCTAGAGTTGGGTTATATAACTCCTCCCGTCGGAATGAACTTGTTTCTTTCGGCTTATCGTTTCGACAAACCTCTCTCAAAGATTTACCGAGCTACACTTCCTTACTTTTTGATTCTGTTGTTTGGTGTTATGGTGATTACTTACGTGCCTATCGCCTTCCCCGGACTGTTACCCGGTATAGAATCTTCCTCGACTGATAGCGACGAAGATGGAATGCCCGATTGGTGGGAAAAGGCATTTATGCTCAATGTCAACGAAGATGATTCAGGAAAAGATTCTGATAAAGATGGTGTGACCAATCTGGAAGAATTTAATCAGGGAAGCAATCCACGAAAACCACCCGAGTTGGATGACAGTGGTTAATATCAACTGTATTAACTCAAAACGTCGTAAATTGAATTCCTTGATATAAGGTGAACATGAGAATATATTCGACCCATAATTTTGGTGAGGATAGAATGGGAACACGTTTGGAAACTAGTCGTTAGATTTGAGAACATCTTATTACAGGCATCTGGAAAATTGAATTAATGAGAAAAACACTTTATAGCGTCGTTATTGCATTTGTTCTGTCACAAGGGACTTTATTTGGTATAAGTGAAGCTTCTGCACTATTCCTGCTTATTTCCCCCGGTGCCCGTGCTGGTGGAATGGGAGAGGCTCAGGTTGCTGTGGCAAATGATGCTTACGCCAGTTATTGGAATCCTGCCGGTCTTGCTTTCCTTGAAGATAGCGAGGTTGCACTTATGCATGTAAATTGGCTGCAGAATTTAGTTCCGGACATGTATTATGAATTTCTCGCTTATCATAAACATGTTCCTTCATTAGGCACACTTGGCGGTCACGTAATTTTTCTGAATTTAGGAGAACAAGAGCGACGAGGTGAAAACAACGAAGATTTGGGAACTTTTACCAGCTTCATGTACGCCTTGACTCTCTCTTATGGGGCTAAAATTTCACCTTATTCATCTATCGGACTTAATGCAAAAATATTACACCAAAATTTGACAGGTAAAGGAGCAGGGGCAGAGAGAGGTGAAGGCGTTTCCACAGACTTTGCTTTCGATCTCGCCTATCTTCAGAAGGGATTTTTAACACCCAAATTAGACATGGGCATTACTATTACAAATATTGGACCGAAAGTTTCATTCATCGATGAAGCACAAGCTGACCCCATGCCTACAAATCTTACGTTAGGGTTGAATTATCGAATTATAGATACTGAATTTAACCGACTTAATCTTGTCGTCGATTTTGATAAGATGCTAGTGGCCTCTTATCCAGAGATGGACTGGGATGGTGATGGACGAGTCGGTTTATACAATGATAATGGGAAATATGTGGGTGAAGCAGGAGAGTACAATGAAGCTGGGGACCGCGAGGCCGCACATACAGATCCTATCTATCTGGCTTTCTTCACCTCTTGGCTTGATGATTGGTATTTAGGAGGTGACATAGATTGGGATGAAAACACTCATATCGGCGGATATTACGAAACCGGTTTGCGCAGTGGTGAGCTTTTCGATGATTATGGTGCCGACGGAATTGATGGAACAGATGATGATGGTGAAGGTGACGGTGAGTGGGATGATGGTGAATCTTTTTCTGATGATAACGGAAATGGCGAGTGGGATTCCTATGAATGGGGAGACGAAGGATACGGAAAGTATAATTCCGACGGTGAACTGGAAATTGGAACAGGAGCCAACCGAAGTTTCTCTACCGAAATAGATGAGATGGTTTTCAACTTAGGGTTCGAGTACTGGTACTCCAAATATTTTGCTCTTCGCGGAGGATATTATTACGATAAACTCGGAAAGATCAGCAATCCTACTTTTGGGATAGGATTAAGATTCGCTGGATACGGTTTTGATGCAGGTTTTACACTTGGGCCTCCCGGACATCCACTTACCAATACAGTCAGATTTTCATTGAATATGGAGTTTTAAGATAGTCAAACAAATGTCAGGTTATCAGTCCTGTGGTCGAACGATTACAGGACTTTTTTATAGATGAATATTTCTAAGAATCTTACAATCCTTTTGATTGCAATTTCTGCAATTTCAGCACAACAAATTCCACTGCAGGGAGACATATCTATTCTTGTTATCCGTACATCTTTCGCTCAAGACAGTGATGTGTCTACGACCGGAAATGGTCAATTTCTCATAGAAGATTACGAAGGAGATTGTATTCCCTACGTCCTCGATCCGCCTCCGCATGATCGAGAGTATTTCGAGGCGCACCTCCAGGCTCTAGACAGTTACTTTAACTCAGTATCGCAAGAACAGTTAGGCATAGATATCTTAAACTCATTGGTGCTGCCTATCGATACTTTGGGCAGTTACAGTCTTGCTTCCACAATGGCATATTATAATCCCTACGGCGATGAGGAACTTCAGGAGTTGCGCTTAGCAGAACTGTTCCGAGATGCACTGGAAGCGGCATACGTGGACGAAGGAGGCATTGACTTTGATGCCTATGACCTGTTCACGGTGGTGCATGCCGGTGTCGGACAGGATTTCGCTCTGCCGTTTCTCGATCCCACTCCGGAAGATATAGCTTCGGCTTACATTGATTCCAATTTATTGCTGGAACAGTTGGGTGCTGCTGAAATAACTTTTAACAACGGAAGCTCTGTAAGCTCTGGAATCATTCTGCCGGAAACACAGAACCACCTCCTTTTTGATGAGGCGGATGATATTTTCTTCGGAGCGTCAGATCCGTGTGAATATCAGTTTGCTCTCACTGGTACATGGGCTTTAATGATGGGCTTTGCCATGGGCTTACCGCCACTGTGGGATACGGAATCCGGCGAAAGCGGTGCCGGTGTTTTCGCTCTCATGGACCAGGGCTCCAATAATGGTCGTGGAGTCATCCCAGCACCACTTGATGCGTGGAGCCGTATTTATAGCGGTTGGGAGACCGCGACTACGGTTGGGCCAACCTCCGATGTGAATCTAGTATCTCGTGTCTTGGCTGAAGATCAAATTGTTCGTGTTGACATAGGTGGATCCGAGTACTTCCTCATTGAGAACCGCAACAACTGGCTCCGGCCTCGTGTAGACATTGACTCTCTTCGGTGGCGGGACTGGGGAGACGAAAACCTTTATGCGAAAATTCTGATTGATTCTATCGGGGCCACAGTTGATGAAGAAACCGGTGTCCTCACGGCGATACCGAATTACGATTACGGACTGCCTAACTCCGGGCTTCTCATCTGGCACGTAGACGAGCAGAAGATCACCGCCGGACTGAATGATTACACGGTGAACATTGACCGTGAGCATCGCGGAATTGACCTGGAGGAAGCCGACGGCGCTCAGGATATTGGATACCCTTCGCTCAATCCGTTCTTCGATCCCGGCTCCGGCATCTGGTCAGATATGTGGTACTCCGGCAACTCGGAGTACTATTATGCCAATCCCGCCTTCCTCGGACAGCCCATGTCGTTCGGCCCCGATACCTATCCAGACACGCGCAGCAACAGCGGAGCCGACACCTATATCTCCATTGACAACATTTCCAGCGCCGGCGATACCATGAGTTTTACTGTAGCCAATTCCATGCTGGCGGACGGTTTCCCGGATACATCATTTCATATTCACTTTCTTCAGGATTTTACCGGTGATAGTGTGCCGGAAATTATTGGGGGGAAAGATTCTTTATGGTGGTCATCTAACGATACGCTACAACAGGAATATTTTTTCGTAACACCTTCACAGCAGTTCCTAATTGCTACTTCAGCGAATGAACAAATTCTAGAGAATTTTGCTTCTGAATACCTCGCCTACGTTGGGCAAACAGGGGATTCACTTGATATACATATCTTCAGTTTTGAGTCTGACAATTTTGAGCAATCTTGGAGCAGGCGAATCGAAGGGGATTTGCCGGAGAGAATATGGCTTTATCCCGAAGGCGATATAGTTCAATTAAATTGGTGGGACAGTTTCTCGGATGTGGACCAGGAGAACATATTGGAAATTTCACTTTCAGATTCAACCTACTTACTGCATAATGGGACAGCCAATCTATACTTAGCTGATGAAAATTCTTTGATTTATAGAACAAGGTTTGCACTTGGAGAAGTAGGCGGAATTAAACGTAAGGTAACAGATTATTCAGTTACGCCGGAGACTATTGATGAGGCCATCGGTCTTGAAAACTTCAATTTCGTCAATTTGAGTGCTGTGGATCTCGATTTAGATGGGGCGGTAGAATATCTTACAGTGGATGAAAACGAAGCCATTTATGTCTTGAACAAAAACTTTACATTTGAGTCAGGTTTTCCGCAGGCTCTTAATGCAACTTCTCCAATTCTGGCACGTGATCTTTTTGGCGATGTACACCCAGAACTTGTTGTACAGGTGGATTCCAGTGATATTGTTGTTCTGGATTGGCAGGGTAAGGAACAGTACCGTCTTTCTAATCCCAAAGGGAGCGAGCTGCGGATGTTGAGTCAATACCAGGGAAAGAACTGCATCGTCTCTGAATCGTCTATCTGGCTTTTCGATGAAGTTACAGAAACAAACGGCAATGAGTGGACATCCGTCCATCATGATCCTACTAATTCTCGCTATTTAACGGCCTTTGTCGATTTACAGATTTCTAATACCAGCAAACTGATTGACGCTGATAGAACCTACAACTATCCCAACCCTGCTACAGAAGGAACCACTATTATTCGTGTATTTGTGGAATCAGCCGAAGAGGTAAAAGTGGAAATCTACGATCTCGCCGGCTATTTCGTGGAGCGGCTCCAGTTTGATAATCTCATCCCGGGAGAAGTGAATGAAGTGGTGTGGGATGTTAGCGGAGTAGAGAGCGGCGTCTATTTCGCTAATGTGAAAGCGACCAAGGGTAGTGATTGGGAAAACAAAATCGTCAAGGTCGCCGTCGTTCATTAATAAATGATTCAGAGTCGTAAAATATCCAGAGTTAGCATTTTGTTGTCTCTCCGTTCCGTCAGAATTTCTATGGCACTTCTCCTCCAATCGTTCCTGTTTTCTCAGATAACCTATAACCACCCTGAAATTGAGTGGCAATCTTTCGAGACTGACCACTTCGTCATCAATTTCTATGACGGCACAGAGCGGACAGCTCGGGAGGGAGCAGCCGTAGCTGAGATTATCTACCCGTTCGTGACAGAACTTTACGACTACGTGCTACCTAAGAAGACACATATTACATTTCTTGATACCGATGACTTCTCCAACGGCGCTGCCTACTACTACGATAATAAGATCGAGATCTGGGCTTCGCCATTGGACTACGACCTTCGAGGCAGTCACCGCTGGCTTCAGGATGTGATCACCCATGAGTTCACTCACATTATCTCACTGCAGAAAACTATGAAGTTCGGTCGAAATATCCCCGGAGGCTACTTCCAGTGGATCGGCTACGAAGAGGAGAAGCGGGAAGACGTCCTCTACGGCTATCCGCATACGTTGGTCTCTTATCCTATTCCGGGGACAGTAGTCCCGCCGTGGTTGGCTGAGGGGACGGCTCAGTACATGTTTGAGGGAGCCACTTACGATTTCTGGGATTCTCACCGTGATATGATCCTTCGTGATCGAGTACTTCATGGCAATCTTCTCAGTTTCACGGAGATGAACACGTTCGGCAAGAGCGGTATCGGGAACGAGTCAACCTACAATTCCGGTTTTGCACTGGTGAAGTTTATAGCAAAGCGCTACGGTCCAGATGCTCTCCGGAAGATTATGGTTGAACTGTCAAAACCGATGCAATATTCCATCAATCGCGCTGTAAAAAAGGCGGTGGGTGAGTCAGGGGATGAGGTGTACAACGAGTTCAAGCTTAGCTTAGAGAAGCACTATCATGACGGGATGAGTACTGTTTTGGAAAGTGAGAGAAAAGGGAGAATTCTCGAGGGAGAAGGGACGACGAACATCCATCCAGTCTGGTCGCCTGATGGCAAAAAGTTTGGATTTCTTTCCAACAAAAAGAACGATTTCTTCTCCCAAACCGATCTCTACATTTACGATCTTGAAGCTAATACTTCCAAAAAAATCGTTGACGGTGTTCTCTCTGCTCCAAGTTGGAGTACAGATGGATCTTCGGTATTTTACTCCAAGAAGTCCAAGCCTGATCGGCACGGATCCAAGTGGTACGATCTGTACCAATACTCATTCGAGGATGAAGATGAAGAGCTGCTTACAAGAGGAGCAAGGGCCTTTTCACCAGTTGTGCTGAATGATTCACTGCTCGCATATCTTGCCGTGGACGATGGAACGCATAACGTATTTCTGGTGGACCTCAACTCACGCGAGTCTGAGAAAATTACCGACTTTGACAATGGCCGACAGATATTTGGACTTTCCTACGAGCCTGAGAAAAACTGGCTCATCTTTGACTATGTGGAGAGTCATTTCCGGAATACGGCATCACTCAGTTTGTCTGACACTCTGTTCACTGATCTCATTTCCACAGCCGAGTGGGATGAGAGGGATGTAACACCAATTCCCAATGGCGGACTCATTTATGCAAACGACAAAAGCGGCGTGTTTAATTTGTACATGATGGATCAAAATACTGGGAAACAAGGATATATCACCAATGTAACTGGTGGTGCTTTCATGCCGGACGTGGGAAATGACGGGCAGATTCTCTATTCGCTATACGAGGATGGAGGTTATAAAATTGCTATTCTCGAATCTGCTGAGCTGATTCCAGAGGAAGTAGTAGGCTATAGTCCCGAATATTTCGCCATGTTCGCCGGTCTTCCAGCACCGCTGACAGATCAATTTGAAACTGATTCTGAGCCAGCTGAAGACAGCTTTGGCCCCATGTTTGTCTTTCCTAAGCTTATGATGGATTATGGAACGTGGAAGCCCGGTTTTTACTTTTACTCCAACGAGATTTTAAACCGGTTGAACGTTTTTGGCGGAGCTTCTGTAAATTCTATAAAAGATGTAGATTTATTCCTCATCTTCGAGTTCAGACGATTTTATCCTACACTATACACAGAGATTTTCTACCTAACCAGAAACGTTTTTGAGAATGAACAGTGGCAGGATACATACGATTTGAACTACGACATCAACTTCCGTCTTTTTCAGTGGGACGCTGGTCTAAAGTTTCCGATCCGCGGGTCTCACGAATTGAAGCTTTACGGTTCCTATCAGCAGTTTCACGAAGGAATCAAGGAGCGGGTAGAGGGTCAACTCGGAAAGCTCGGCTTTGACTATTACGTGGGAAAGCACTTTGGAATTGCGTGGCAAACTGATATTCATAAACCCACCGTAGATTTTGGTATAAATCCCGGGAACGGTGTCCAAGGCAATTTTGAAGCAAGATACGAACAAAATGATTTCATAAGTGGTTTTAAGATTAATGAGGATTATTCAACTCTTCAGGCAGATTTTATACCGTATGAATTATGGCGAATAACCGGAGATATATCTACTCATCTAACTCTTCCATGGTTACCACGATGGACTGCCTCTGCTGAACTTCAGTGGGGGTGGATGTCATCAACGGAAGTAGATTCCTTCTTCAACTTCTTCGCTGGCGGACTTCCTGGACTAAAGGGCTATCCGTTCTACTCCATCGAAGGTAACCGCGAAGTAATAGGTGAGTTATCACTACGAGTTCCTTTTTTTCGAGAAAAGCATTATCCTGTTGGGCCATTTATTTTACAGAATGTTGTGATTGGTGCTATTGCTCAATTCGGTGATGCGTGGAATGGAAAGGAGGGTAAATTTGGTCTGAAACGGTCTATTGGTGCTCAACTGCGATTGGGAGGATTCTCCTTTTACAATTATCCCACAGGAATTGGCGTGGAAATACACAAAGGATTGGATAAATTTTCCATTGAAGAAAATGACTATGGTAATGAATTAAGAACCTATTTCACACTACTTTTCGGATTCTGATATGCGCAATATTCTAATAATATTCCTGATCATTACGGCTGGACTTTTTGCCGATGACAACTCATTCGTCTATCGTCCTGAGTTCCACAGCTCACTTTTACAGACGGAGGTAGAATCTCCCGACGAGGAAAGTGATTCAACTACTTTGGAAAAATACCCTGCCAAAGGTCTTCTCTATTCTCTCGTATTACCAGGTGCTGGGCAGTGGTATGCAGGTGCAAAATGGAAGTCACTAGCTTTTGTCGGAGTGGAAATAACTAGTATTCTGGTTTGGTCTAATTTGATCCAACAGGGAGATGATATAAAATTAGATTTTGAGGCTCTGGCTGATAATCATTGGATTTTGGGACAGTGGTGGGAAAAGATGGATATTATTGATCCAGAGTACGGTATATCTGCTATGGGTTCCCACGACATCCAGATTCTTTTGGCCGATGGTTCTATTATAGGTTCAAACGAAGATTCTAACGGTGATTCTATTCCTGACTGGACATCATACGAGGTGGATGATGTAATCAGGGATAGAGATTTTTATGAGAATATCGGAAAGTACAATCAATTTGTTGGCGGCTGGGATGATATTGACGAATACTGGGTAGAGGCTAAATCTGTAGGAGATTCCACAGAGTGGCTCATTATGACAGTGAACAGAGATAGTTATCTGGACCTCCGTGAAGAGCACAACCGTTATCTTCAATTAGCCGCTTATTCAGTTAGTGCTATTATGTTCAATCATATTATCAGCGCCGTAGATGCGGTGTGGGAGACTCGTCGGCGATCAATGCGTCCCGATAAAATAGAGGCCAGTTTAAAGCCTACATTTTCACCCAGTTCAAAATTTGGAATAGGCGGTTTTTCTCTATCAGTTAAGTGGTAGCCGGATAAGTCTGTTTAATACTGAAAATATATATGTCTAAGAATAAAATACTCCTTCTACTTTTAAGTGTCCTTATTTTTCAAGCGTGTTCTCCACCAGGGAGCAAAGATGAAGTTATCAATTTGAGAAAACAATTTGAAGAGGGCATGATTCTTTTCGAAAAAGGAAAATACTACCGTGCTCAAGAGGAGTTTGATTTTGTACTCAGAAGGGGAACCTATTCTGAGTTCGCTGACAGCGCACAATTTTACCTTGCTGAATCTTATTTTCTCAATAAAGAATATATTGAGGCTATTACAGAATACGATAATCTGGTGCGGTACAAAACTTACAGCCCCTTTGTAGAACCTAGCCGCTTCCGGATTTGTCAGGCTTACGAAAGAAAATCACCTAAATACTATCTTGACCAAGATTATACTTTAAGTGCCATAGATCGTTATCAGGAATTCATTGAGGATTATCCTGGTTCGGAGCATGTTGAGAAAGCTGTTGACGCAATCAGAAAGCTAAGGAGTAAACAGGCAAAAAAAAATATATGAGTCAGGAATCCTTTACACAAAATTAGATGAATATCAAGCTGCTTTGACGTACTTCAAAGATGTGGTTGAGACTTATTACGATACAGACTATACCGATAATGCTCGAGTAAAAGTTATCGAAATGCACATCAAGCTTGGTGAAGTTGATGATGCAAGAGAGTTTTTCCAGAATCACAAAGAACGTTTTAAGTCAGATGAAGATCTCTTGCAGGCAGATAAGTTGATTGAAAAAGCAAATTATGAGGAAGATAAACTGTGAAAGTTTGTCTTTTCGGCGGAACGTTTGATCCCCCCCATGTAGGCCACCTCATTATAGCCGAAACTGTGAAAGAGACAGAAGGTTTTGATAAAATGATCTTTGTTCCAGCAAGTATTCCACCTCATAAAACAAAGACAGATCTTTCCACTATTGAAGATCGTATGGCCATGCTGCAGTTAGCTTTAGAAGGAAACGAGAATTTTCAGCTCTCAGATGTGGAAATAAAACGGGGTGGTGTCTCTTATGCTATTGATACAATTCGAGAGTTAAAGAAACGATATAACCTCAAATCAAAAGAAATCTATTTCTTAATGGGGAGTGATACACTTAAAGAATTCCACACTTGGCATCAGCCAGAGAAAATTCTTGAGGAATCACAGGTATTGATAGCAGCTCGACCTGGATTTAGACCGAGCTGGATTTCTGCTGAGATACTCTCCCACATTCACTTTGCAAATGTACCTCAAATCGAGATCTCCTCGTCCCTCATCCGTGAACGGATTATCTCCGGTCTAACAATACGATATGCTGTTCCAGATTCCGTTGATAAATATATCCGAGACAAAAGGCTCTACAACCAGTGAGTTCACTTGCGATTGGTGGATATCTCGTCGCCGGTGCAGTACTGCTTTTCTTAGGCGGTGATTCTGTTGTCAGGGGTGGCAGCAAGCTAGCTCGTTTATGGGGTATATCCCCCTTGGTGGTTGGCTTAACGATTATTGCTTTTGGGACATCTCTACCAGAATTACTTGTAAGTCTTATGGCAGCACTTAGGGGTAAGGAAGCAATTGCAATTGGAAATGTTATCGGTTCAAATATAGCCAATGTAGGTTTGATTCTCGGACTGAGTGCCACTCTGTTTGTTATTGTCATTTCTGCTAAGCGTATTAAGAAAGATCTCAATTATTTGCTGGCTGTTTCAGTGCTATTTTCTATCATGCTCTTCGATGGTGAGATCCAAAGATGGGAAGGAATAGCTCTGTTTGGCGGGATAATTATTTATTCCAGCTACTGTATTATTACTGGACGAGAAAAAAAATCGGATGATGGTAACAATGGTTCGATCCTAGGTAATCTTTTTATTATAAGCATTGGGATAGGTGCGTTGACTGGTGGTGCTCATCTTTTTGTAGAAGGTGCAACTGGATTAGCTGAAAGAATAGCTGGGAAAAATATTGAGATGGCCATTGGTTTAACAGTTGCAGCATATGGTACCTCATTACCTGAATTAGCTACTTCCCTTGTAGCTGCTTATAAGAGAGAAAGTGAAATATCGCTGGGTAATATAATTGGCTCAAACATGTTTAATATACTAGCTGTGATAGGTTTGGTTTCAGCCATATCACCTATGAAAGTAGATCCGAGCGTGATCCACTTTGAAATCCCCGTAATGCTGCTTTATGTACTGATGCTCTATCCACTCCTGCGCAAGACCTCCATCCCGCGTATTTACGCATTCCTGATGCTGAGTGGTTATATTGCCTTTATAGTATTTGTTTTTATTAGAGCATTAAGCAGTTGATTAAATCATGACATGATCAGATTCAGTAACGCAACTTTCTCTTTCAAAGGAAGCGCAGGGGTTTCAGATGCTACCTTTTCTGTAGATGAAGGTGAATTTATTTGTATTATCGGCCCTACCGGAGCGGGTAAGACCACATTACTAAGAATGATTTATATGGATGCTATTCCTCAGGAAGGTAGTGTGGAAGTAGCTGGATTTAGTTCTGATAAAATTAGGTCTAAGCAGATAGCTTTACTACGCCGAAAAGTGGGTATGGTATTTCAAGATTTTGAGTTACTTGATGATAGAAGTGTCTTTGAAAATGTAGCGTTGCCTTTGCACGTTATTGGGATGAGCCGAGAAGATGTTCACTCAAAGGTTGATGGAGTTTTAGATAAACTCGGTCTGACAGAAAAAAGTCATAATCTCCCTCATCAACTTTCAGGCGGAGAGCAGCAGATTGTATCTTTGGCAAGAGCTATAGTGAAAGACCCCGTTGTAGTGCTGGCAGATGAACCAACCGGCAATCTTGATCCTGCAGCTTCATTCAAGATATTAAAGCTGTTAGAGGCGATACAAGAGAGCGGAACAGCTGTTTTGATGGCCACTCATAATTATAATTTGGTGAAAGATCGAAATTGTCGGTTTTTTGAAATAATTAAGGGGCAAGTAAGAGCTTCAAGTGGATAAGTTTATTTATCTGTTAATGGAAGGATATCGAAGTCTTTGGCGGGCCAAGTTATCTACTTTTTCTTCGATAGCTACAATTGGAGTAACTTTAAGTTTTGTTGGTTTTGGGGCGATGGCGACTTCCAATCTTGCCCGTTTAGCAAATGAGTCTAGAACAGACTATGCCATAGAGGTATTTTTCACTCAGTTAACCACTGATTCTGAAGCTCAAGAAATTATGAATGAGATAAAGTCTATGGATAGAGTTCGGGAAGGGGTTTTGATCACTAAACAAGAAGCTGCAGAGATTTTTCAAAAGGAATTTGGCGAAAACATTTACGATCTTCTGGATGATAATCCTCTGCCCACAAGTTGTAAAATTAAGCTCGAAGAGAGCGGATTAGAGCCTGCTGAGATAGAGCCTGTTGTGAAAGCGATAGAAGCCATGGATAAAGTGGAAAAAGTAAGTTATCCAGCCAAAGCAATTACCCTTATTGAAAGTTATTTTCAAGGAATGCTTTCTGTTGTTGCATTGATTTCCATGGCGATTTTAATGGGAACTACAGTATTGGTTTCCAATACGATTAGACTGACAATATTTTCACGTAAAGATCTCATACGAATTCTCAAATTAGTAGGTGCTACAGATCGATTTGTTAAAATTCCTTTCATAGTTGAAGGGATCATTGTGGGTATTGCCGGTGGAGTTTTATCTTCTTTACTTACTTATCTCTTTATCAGAACCGCGAACTCTTTCCTAATGTTATTTACGCCGTATCAACTGATCTGGGACTGGCGAGTGATTATTTTATTAATTCTTGTTGTAGCCCTATTTTCAATATTGGGTAGTCGTAAAGCTGTCAAGAAATTATTAACCTAACAGTTTATTCACTCTGTATAGGTCTTGTTTTTACAGGGGTCAGATAGTAATTTTTCCAATCTTAGCGAGAAGAATAATGGATCGTTTAACACTATCAGATAAACATGCCAATCGTGAGCTGAGCATACTGAAAATGGTTATTGAAGACTTTATCAGGACTGCTGCTCCGGTAGCATCAGTACATTTGAAGAAATCTTATGGACTAAAGATTAGTCCGGCTTCCATCCGAAATACTTTACACCATTTGGAGGAGGTAGGATATCTCGGTCACCTTTATACATCTTCTGGTCGCATTCCTACTGATTCTGGATATCGACTCTATGTTGATGAGTTAATGGAAACTCCTAAGTACAGTTCTTCTGAAATTATCCAGTTCATGGACGAATTGGCTGAAATATCTTGTTCTGTTGAAGATATTCTTCAAGTATCTGCTGATTCGTTAGCAAAACTATCCAAGCTTTTTGGTTTTGTCATTTGGTCACCTCTGGGTGATTCCACTTTAACAGATTTAGAACTTGTTAAACTAAACTCAGGTAAAGTTTTGCTAATTTTAGGGTTTGAATATTCTTCAATTGAATCTATCATGCTCGATGTTACCACTGAGCTTAAGGATTCACATCTAGATTTGGTGAGGTCAATCTTACGAGAAAGACTTTTGGGATTAAAAGAAGGCAATCTGCAAAAGACAGTACCCAATCGCCTGCGTGAAAGTGAATTATCAAATAATGAGATTATAAAGGATGTTATAAAAAATGCTCATTCGTATTTCCGAGTGAATGAAAAAACTTTGTTGTGTACATCATCCAAAGAACAATTATTAGAAAATCCAGAATTCAGTAATTCTGAAGAGATGCAGGCAATTGTTTCTGCTTTGGATGATGAACATGTAATTACTAAATCTGTGGAAGATATTAGTTGTGCGACTGTGGCTATTGGTAAAGAAAATATAGAATCTGCTCTCCGAAGATGCTCTGTAGTGATATCACAATTTAGTGGTGAGAGTTTTATGGGCCATTTAGGGATTTTGGGCCCTACTCGTTTAGATTATCGGAAAGTACAGGGGTTGGTTAATTCCTTTTCGAGGCATCTCCCAAAACTTATTAAATGACTACTAAAGCAAAATCAAAAAAATCTAAGTCTAAGAAAACCATCCCTGTTAAGACTAAGAAAGATGATGTGTTGAAGTTAGAAAAACTTAGGTCTGAATTGGCAGAACAGAAACTGGCCTTTAACGCTCTTGAAGATCGTCACCTCCGGCTTAGAGCTGAGTTCGATAACTACCGGAAACAGAAAGAAAAGGAGATCTCTCGTTTATTCCAATACGGGGGAAGTGATGCAATTGTAGCTCTTCTACCCGTAGTAGACGATATGGAACGTATAGTAAACTCCACTAATGGAGATGAAAATGTGTCAATTGATTCTATAATGGAGGGTGTTCAGCTTATTCTTGATAAGGTCTCTAGAAAACTAGAAAGACTAGATGTTGTATCTTTCGATTCTGTCGGAGAGAAATTTGATCCTGATCTCCATGATGCCCTTATGGTAAAGGAATCTGGAGAGCATGAAGAAAATATTGTCATCGAAGAATTTGAGAAGGGGTATCGCATGAAGGATAAAGTTATACGTCATGCGAAAGTCGTGGTGAGTAAATGAGCCGGGATTATTACGATATTCTAGAAGTAAGTAAAGATGCATCTGAAGGTGACATTAAACGGTCATATCGGAAACTGGCAATGAAATACCATCCTGATAGAAACCCGGGTGATAGCGATGCTGAAACCAAATTTAAGGAATCAGCGGAAGCATATGCTGTTTTAAGCGATCCACATAAAAGACAGCAGTATGATCAATTTGGTCAAGCTGGAGTTGAAGGTCAGCACGGCCACAGTGGATTTGGTGGAATATCCATGGATGATATTTTTAATCAATTTGGTCATGTTTTCGGAGGTCGGAATCCTTTTGAAGATATTTTTGGCGGAGGAGCAACAAGGGAATCTCATACAATTCGCGGGAGAGATTTGCGAGTTTCCATTCAACTTGATCTGGAAGAAGTTGCGACGGGGGTAAATAAAACCATAAAAGTAAAACGGATGGAAACTTGCGGTGAATGTACGGGTTCAGGTGCAAAATCTGGTACTATGCCATCTCGATGTTCAACTTGTAATGGTAATGGACAGGTGAAACAGATGTCTCGCTCATTTCTAGGACAGTTCGTAAACGTAACTCAGTGTCCCAATTGTTCTGGATCAGGTGAGATTATTGATAATCCGTGCCGTATATGCTCTGGTGATGGGCGAGTAAGGAAAAAGATAGAGATTAAGGTTAAAGTTCCTGCCGGTGTAGCATCGGGAAACTATATGACGCTGCGAGGTGAAGGTAATAAGGGAGCTCGCGGGGCTGCACCAGGAGATATGGTTGTGTTTTTTGAAGAAAATGACCATCCCTATTTTAACCGTATTGATTCTGATGTCATGACTGAATTAGAAGTTTCTTTTGCTAATGCAGCTTTAGGTAATTCAGTAGAAGTTCCTACTCTTTCTGGGAAAGCGAAGCTGAGTATTCCTGCGGGAATTCAGTCAGGACAAATTTTGAGAATGAGAGGGAAAGGACTTCCTCAAGTACGTGGAAGCCGAAAGGGTGATCAACTGGTTAAAATTCAGGTTACAACACCTGTCTCACTCAACAAAAATGAGAAAAAACTATTCCAAGAATTAGCATCGTTGAATGGACAGACCAAAGCGAAAGTCAGGAAGGTGAGGCGTCGATGACACCTCAAGAAAAGATTATCGTTCGATTTTTGTCGGGAGCTTTGATTTTAGGAGTCCTTATTGGTTTTGGTCGAAAAACTTGGTTTAAAGACTCTATAACATTTAGTAAATCAGTTGATATGCAGAGAGCAGAAATAACTGCTGTGACGGAATCCAGAGAACAATCTGGTAATGAACGTATTTCCGGTCCGATAAATTTGAACACTGCTTCTAAAACTGACTTGATGTCCTTATCAGGAATAGGACCAAAAACAGCTGAAAATATTATACTTTTCCGTCAAGATCATGGCGATTTTCAGTCTGTAGAAGATTTGACTAATGTAAAAATGATTGGAATTAAAACATTGGATCGATTACGTGATAAAATAACTATTTAAGGATGGTGGAATAATGGAAGATATTCAAGAGCGTGATGATTTGTTAGCAGGGCAAGAAGAGAAGAAATATCGTTGGTGGCTGGCTCGTGATCTCATGGAGATGGGGATTGTTCTAGCAGTTATTGCATTTGTCGTGGTGATATATATCCCCAAATCAATTTGGATAGAGGAAACTGAGATAGAAGATCAAAGTCACGGTCAAATGCTTAATATTAACAAGATACTGAATTTTTATGAGGAGTTCACAGGAGAAAGAACAGAAGACGCAGAATGGGCAATTAAGGTAGTTAATGCAGTAAGGGATTCTGTTGTGGCAGACTCACTGTTTAGTGATCATCCCAGAATAATTAACTTAGACAACCGTGAAATTGAGGTAACTGTTCCCAAGTCTTTCATCTGGATGAAACCTGACCGCCGACTGGGTGAAAATCCTCTTGCCCAACATGTAAGATATATTACTACATACGATACTTCTTTTGGGCATCTAGGAGCTCGCAAAGATACTATCGTGGATAAAATATTCAGTGTGGTTGTAGAAGATCGCTCGGAGGATCCTGATAATTCAGCCACATGGTTCAAAGACACTTCATTTATTAGGGCAGATAAACTGGCATTGTTCAAAGCTTCACTTGATACATTCAATAGCTATTACGTGGGTATTGCAGACACGAGTAAGTCTGAACATGTTGAATTGATTCACTATTATGATCGCTTTAGGCCTGATGAATTCGTTCTCAATTTTCCTCTCAGTGATGAGCGATATATAATTCGTGTAGATTCTGAAAAAGTGGTTATCAAAGTTCCTGATAAGGAATACTCTGAACGAAGGTATTTCCTCTTTACATTCAATCCTGACGTAAAAGATGACAGCATTTCTAACGGTTATCCGAGTTGGGTTCACTAATACATGATTGCAATTTCTATAAAGGATGGACAACTTCGCTACGGCAGGTTTTCTGCAGTAGGTAAAGGAGTTGAACTTGAACTAGTTAACCAAGCCAAAGTATCTTCATCAGAATTATCAAACATAATAGGCACTTTATCAAAAGAGATTACAATGGAAGGAGAGGATATCTTTATTTCCCTTGGAGAAGAATATATTCAGTGCGATATGGTGTCGATGGAATCAGGTCTTGAGCTATCTGAAATTGAACATTTTATTAAATGGCAAATGGAACAGAAATACGGCTCATTATGGCCGGGAATGAAATATTTTTTCCAGGAAATTCGAGAAGATGAAAATACTATTATGGTGGCAGTAAGTGTTATCCGAGGGTCAATTCAAACAGAAATAAGAACTGCAATAGAGAACGCTAAAGGGACTCCTATTTGGATGGAAGCGGATATATTTTCTCTCAGCCGTGTGTTGGATGAATTAGACGATGGTCGTAAAAGAGGTGTTGCACTATTCGAGCCTTACGGAAATACGATTAGGGCGCTCTTTCATGACAAAGGCCAGTTAGCAGCTTTAGCAGAATTTGCTATTACAAAAGAAGACTTTCAATTAAAGACTGTTAGAGGAGATGGTGAATTTGTTAAGAAATATATTGAAGAGTTTGAACGTTATATAAGTAATAATGAATTAGATTCCGATGTCCATCTGTACCTAGCTGGTCAATTACCACCTCATACAGAAAATTTTGTTCCTGAAGAAGCGATAGAGATTATGTCACCTGTGTTACCCTTTTCGGAAGAAAATAGAGCGAGTCATTTTGCCGGTGACGGCTCGTTTTCTTCTATTCTTGGCCTTTCATTTAGGAGCATGAACCATGCCTGATTTAAATCTCTTTGGTGAAAGCGGTTTTCAAAATGTTTCTAAAACTGAAGTCATTCTAGATAATACCCAAAAACAGAAACGTGATGAAATACCAGTAAAATCACAAAAAGATAAGAAAAAGCCAAAAGAAGAACCCAAGAAATCTTTAACGTGGGAATCTATTATAGCATTTTTACTGGCGGTTGGAATAGGTGCTTCCGTTGTATGGTACCTTCGATACAGATCAGATGTGAAAACCACTATTACTGAATTATCCATTGAAGAGTTTCATAATACCGATTCTGGTTCTGAATAGATGAGTACTTCCATACTTGCAGGAAGTTTGAAAGGGAGACAACTAAACACAGGGCGTAGTCTTGATATAAGACCAACATCTTCCCTAGTTCGAGAGAGTATATTTAATATTCTTGGCAACATTAGAGATGATAAAGTATTGGATCTTTACTCAGGTGCTGGTACCCTCGGTTTTGAAGCAATTAGTCGAGGCGCAGGTTCAGTGACGTTTGTTGATAGCAATGTTGAGGCTATTGGTATAATAAGAATGAATGCTCAACTATTTCTAGAAGCTTCCCTAAATATTGAACGTCAAGATTCCATGAGTTTTCTATCAAACTGTGGCATTTATGATATCATTCTGGCTGATCCTCCATATGGGAAAGCTAATCTTGATGATCTTGCTCAGAGATCTATGAAAAGACTTAAGAGAAATGGTATTATTATTATTGAAACCTCCAAGAATGAAAATTGGCAACCGGCTGGGGCGAGAATTAAAACCTATGGTGATACTCAATTAACCATTTTCAGAAAGCAGCCATGAGAACAGCAATTTATCCAGGGACATTTGATCCAATAACTTATGGGCATATCGATATTATCATCCGGGCTCTCAGTCTGTTTGATAAGCTTATTATCACTATTGCCGAGAACAGTTCAAAAGAACCTTTATTTGAACTGGAAGAGAGAATCGAGCTTATCAGTGAAGCAACAACTGATTTAAAAAATCTCGAGGTAGATCACACTGGAGGATTGATTGTTAATTATGCGAAAAAGAAGGAAGCGGTGGCGCTGGTGAGAGGACTTCGGTTCGTAAGTGATTTTGAACTTGAGTTTCAGATGGCGTGGATGAATCGGCATCTTGATGATAGTATAGCAACTATATTTCTGATGCCTCACCGCCGATATGCTCATCTGAGTTCATCTGTGATTCGAGATATCGCGGAATTGGGTGGAGACATTGATGTATTTGTACCTCCATGTGTCTCTAACCGGTTGAAAGAGAAATTCGCCAAATAATTTTATTTATTCTCTAAATATATCACTCTTTCATATTAAATTTCTTAGCTGGTTTAATCATGATTTGGAATAAAATTGGTAATCGTTAAATGCCTACTTACGAATATAGTTGTAATGAATGTCGACATATATTCGAGTATTTTCAGAAGATGACGGACGATCTGCTTAAGGTCTGTCCTGAGTGTTCCGGGAGTGTGACTCGACTAATAGGCGGCGGATCAGGCTTAATCTTTAAAGGATCTGGATTTTACATAACTGATTACAAAAAGAAGAGTAAATCTACAAACAGTTCAGATAGTAAATCTGATTCTAAGAAGAATAAACAATCCTCAACGAAATCTAAGGCGACAGAAGTTAAGAAAGTCGACTAAGTTATTAATAGAATCTTTTTTCAGGAGAAATAAGAGTGATGACTTTAGCAGCAATTGATCTAGCGAAAGAACATTTGGGTAAGGTTTTAGAAGAACAACTCACCCGCATTGACCGAATGAAGGGAGGAGAGGAAGAGACTGATTATTCTCAGTTAGAGTCAATAATCGTCGGTATTATCGGCGGAGACGGCATTGGTCCCTTCATAGCTGATGAAGCTCGGAGAGTCCTGGAAATTATGATGAAGGACGAATTGGAATCTGGAAAAGTCGAGTTTCGCAATATTGAAGGACTTACCATCGAGTACCGAGCCGAAGTTCACAAACCTATTCCGGACGATGTACTGGAAGAGATTAAACAGTGTCATGTGACTCTCAAAGGTCCTACGACTACTCCTCGTAAAGGCGACCCATGGCCCAATATTGAAAGCGCCAATGTGGCTATGCGGAAGGAGCTGGACCTCTTCGCCAATGTTCGTCCGGTGAAAGTTCCATCCGATGGTATTGACTGGATGTTCTTCCGTGAAAATACTGAAGGAGCTTATGCATTGGGAAGCGATGGTACGGATGTAACGGACGATTTGGCGCTCGATTTTACCGTTGCTACTACACAGGGGACTGAGCGCATCATCCGTCTCGCTTTTGAGTACGCCAGTAAGAATAATATAAATAAACTGACAATGGTTACAAAAGCGAACGTGGTGAAAACTACCGACGGAAAATTCCTAAAAATTGGTTATGAAATGGCCAAGGAGTATCCCGAGGTTGAAGTGGACGACTGGTACATTGATATCATGACGGCGAAGCTGGTGGATCCTAAGCGACGGACTCAGTTCCGCGTCATGGTTCTGCCGAATCTCTACGGAGATATCCTCACAGACGAAGCAGCTGAGTTCCAAGGCGGCGTGGGAACTGCAGGAGCCGGTAACATCGGTCGAAAGTATTCCATGTTTGAAGCCATACATGGCTCAGCTCCGCGGATGGTGGACGAAGGCCGAGCCAAGTACGCCGATCCCAGCAGTATGATACGTGCCGGTGCAATGCTCATGCGTCACATTGGTTACGGCGACAAAGCTGACAGGCTGGAAATGGCACTGGACGTATGCGGCAATTTCGAGAAGAAACTCGTCATGACTGGACGAGATACAGGTTCGACCGGGCGGGATTACTGTGATTACGTCCTAGAAAATGTTGGTAATCCTGAATTAGTGAGCAAATGGGAGTCGTTTCAATAGAGTAACTGTTTTAATTGTAGATTATTCCTCTGCGCCTCTAAAATCCAGTGGAATTTTAAGTAATTGAAATAATATCCTGAGATTGAGATTTCAATCTTGTAATAGGCAACCTGCTGGTCTCTCTATAAATTAGTCCGCGCTAGAAGGATTAAAATATATGTTCGTCGATTATGCCAAAATCAAGGTCATCGCTGGAAAAGGTGGTAACGGCTGCGTAAGCTTCCGTCGGGAGAAGTACATCCCTAAAGGCGGTCCTGATGGCGGAAACGGTGGTAGAGGAGGCAGCGTCATTTTCAGAGTTGATCCTCAACTGCACACACTTCAGGATGTTAAATACCATAAGCAATATCGCGCCGAAAACGGTCACGACGGTTCCGGAGCCCGCAAAACAGGCCGGGATGGAAAAGACGTTTTTATCCCTGTACCACAAGGAACCATCATTCGGTACAAAGGTGAAAAGGAAACCACAGCAGATTTGGTGGAGGCAGGTTCAGAATTCATTGCTGCGAAAGGTGGACAGGGAGGAAGAGGAAACAGCGAATTTGCCACTTCCACTCATCAGACTCCAACAAAAGCTGAACCGGGTCGCAGAGGTGAAGAGTTCACTTATGAAATAGAATTGAAAGTGCTGGCGGATGTGGGACTTGTCGGTTTACCTAACGCCGGAAAGTCTACACTTCTTTCAAAGCTCTCATCTGCCCGTCCGAAAATTGCAGATTATCCCTTTACCACGCTTCAGCCTCACTTGGGAATTGTAAAGCACGGTGACTTCAAATCCTTTGTAATGGCGGATATTCCTGGGCTTATAGAAGGTGCCAGCGCAGGGAAAGGATTGGGCATCCGGTTTCTTAAACACATCGAGCGAACTTCCATTCTGGCGCTCATAATTGAGTGTACTGACGATGACCCAAAAACGACGTTGGAAACTCTCTTAAAAGAGATGGTGACATACAGTCCGGAGATGATTGATAAACCTAGGCTAGTAGTACTTTCTAAACTGGACATTTTCCAGGATGATCACCGAGAATTACCAACCGAAATAAGCGGCGAAGAAGTAATCTTAATCTCCAGTGTTACTGGTGAGGGATTAAGCAAGTTGTTGGCTAAAATCACAGAAATGATTCGTGAATAACATTGAACTGACAGCACTACTCAACTTGCTAAAAGTGCCGAGTTTGGGGCCGACTCGCATACGGACTTTGGTTCAGGCACTGGGATCGCCTGAAGCTGTACTTTCGTCATCTACTCAAGAGCTTTGTCAGGTTGAAGGGATCAACATGGCGATTGTCCGGGAAGTGAAAAATTACTCACCAAATAATTTTGCGGAAGTTCAACTTTCCATGGCAGATGAATACGGAGTAAAGATAATATCAATTTGGGACGACGAGTTTCCACCGCTACTCAAGATGATTTACGATCCGCCGGTAGTGATATTCATGAAAGGTGAATTGCAGGAAGAGGACACTGATACGGTAGCTATCGTAGGGACGAGGACTCCAACTACCTACGGAAAACAAGTAGCAGAAGATCTTTCCCGGGAGTTAGCGGGAGTAGGAATGACGATTGTGAGCGGGTTCGCCAAAGGAATTGATACCATAGCTCATCTTGCCGCTTTGGAAGCAGGGGGGCGTACAATCGCTGTTCTGGGAAATGGACTGGATGTGGTTTATCCGGCTGAGAATCGAAGCTATCTGCCATTTTTTGAGGAGAAGGGAGTTTTTATCACAGAGTTTCCGTTTGGCACCAAGCCCGATGCACCTAACTTTCCTCAGCGTAACAGAATTATCAGCGGTCTCAGTTACGGCGTGATTGTCGTAGAAGCAGGCAGTCGCAGCGGTGCAGTCCTTACTGCCCTCGATTCGGTTGATCAGAATAGGGAAGTTTTTGCTGTCCCCGGTCGTCTTACTGATCCCAAGAGTGAAGGCTGTCTAAGATTGATCCGGAACGGAGCTATTCCTATCAAAGATGCTGAGCAGATTATAGCGGTTCTCAGTCCCCATCTGAAAGTTCCCCGTTCTCCTATCCAGCGAAAGATACGTCTCGATTTAGAAGGTGATGAAGCTGCTATTTATGAAATCCTCTCCAGGGAACCGAAACACATAGATGATATATCAGCTGAGTCCGGATTAGATTCATCCTTACTGTTGACTGTACTACTGAGCCTAGAGTTGAAGGGAGCTGTCAGGCAGCTCTCAGGTAAGATGTTTGTCCAGAGATGATAGATAAACCTAGGCAGTAGTACTTTCTAAACTGGATATTTTCCAGGATGAGCAGGAGGAATTACCTTCCGAACTTAGTAGTGAGAAAGTGATTTTAATCTCCAGTGTTTCCGGCAAAGGATTGGATATACTCGTAGCTGAACTGTCAGCGATGTTGCATGAATAATAGTGAACTGATAGCAGTTCTCAACTTGCTGAAAGTTCCGGTCATGGACCAACTACAACCTATGCGGATGAGATGAAACAAAACCCCTTTTAATTTCACTAATAAACCGGGTAAATTGGCGGTTAGTAAGAAAAATAGATGGTTCAACTAACGGAGTTAATACTACTAGATTGACTAAATGAAGATATCAGAAAAAATTGCAAATTATGAAGCTCAAGGTAAAACGTTTTACAGTTTTGAGTTTTTTCCACCAAAAACAGACTTTGGGTTGGATAACTTATACAGTAGGATTGATAGGATGGCGGCCCTTCAGCCAGCTTACATTGATATTACGTGGGGCACAGGAGGATCCACTGCCGATAAAACTCTGGGAATGTGTAAAACAATCCAGAAGTATTTTGGTTTGGAAGTTATGATGCACCTTACCTGTACAAATATGCCAGTGTCATCAATCAAAAAAGTACTTACAGAAGCGAAAGAAAATGGTCTATCCAATATATTAGCTCTAAGAGGAGATCCGCCAGAGGGATTCTCTTCTTGGGACCAACATGATAATGGATTTCGCTGTGGTGCTGATCTTGTCCGATATATTAGGAAAGAGTTTGGAGACCACTTTTTCTTAGGTGTTGGTGGTTATCCAGACGGCCATCAAGACCAAAGTGATCTTGATGTTGATATATCTTTTCTAAAGGAAAAAGTGGATGCAGGGTCGGACATTGTGGTGACGCAACTATTTTATGATGTGGATAAATATCTTGTCTTCAGAGATAAATGCATTAAATCAGGTATAAAAGCACCCATTATTCCGGGGATCATGCCTATACATAACTATGCCCGGTTTTTAAAATTTACCCAATTTTGTCAGGTTAGTATTCCTGGCTCAGTTTCTGCGCAATTAGAACCTATAAAGAATGATGATTCCAGCGTGATTAATTACGGCATTGATCAGGCGGTGACAATGTGTCAAAAACTAATTGAAGAAGGTGTACCTGGTTTGCATTTTTATACACTTAATCTGGAACATTCTGTTTCAGCAATATTAAAATCACTTGGACTTGTTTCAGCTCAAGGAACCCTTAAGGAATTACCATGGCGACAATCAGCATCAGATGATCGAAAAACAAGTGAAGATGTACGCCCAATATATTGGAGTAATAGACCTGTAAGCTATTTAACGCGTACAGAAATCTGGGATGATTTTCCTAATGGTCGATGGGGTGATATAGAAAGTCCAACTTTTGGTGAACTCAACCAATATCATGCTATTAGAGCTGGTTCTAAGAGTCAGAAAGTAAAAGCCCGAAGAAAAAAAATGTGGGGAGAACCAAAATCTATCAAAGATATAACGGATGTTTTTGTGTCATTCTGTAAGGGGAAAATAAATAGTTTACCATGGTGTGAAATGCCACTAGCAATAGAGAGTCAAAAAATTTCTAGTGATCTAATCAATTTTAATGAGAGGGGATTTTTTACAATTAACTCTCAGCCAAAAGTAAATGGCGCACCATCAGAAGATATTGAGGTCGGCTGGGGTGGGCCGGGTGGAAGGGTTTATCAAAAAGCCTATCTGGAGTTTTTTACATCAAAGGATAAATTAGATGGATTACTAAAAAGCATTGGGTCAACAGATAATATTTCCTATCAGGCCATAAACATTGATGGTGATTTAATTACAAATTTACCAGAAAATAGTGTAATGGCCGTAACGTGGGGTATTTTCCCTGGTAAGGAAGTTATTCAACCTACCATTGTAGATACACGATCATTTTTGATCTGGAAAAATGAAGCATTCAGTTTATGGATGGATGATTGGGCTTCAATATACGAAGCGAAATCTGAATCATATGAAATCATAAAAGAAATATATGACACCTATTACTTAGTTAATGTTGTTGATAATGATTATGTCGATGGCGATATGCTGCAACAATTTCAAGAAGAAATAGAAATACTGAAGCAAAAAAATTGAAACCTCAATTTTATTTTCATATTTAATTTCATCGCTTTCTAACCTGTAATATGTGACGAATTCGTCGAATAGTACTTTTATTGGATATTTGTAGTAAAGTCATCACAGTTTGCAAATAATCCAAAATCTTCAATCATCAATCCTTTGTCCTATTCCTTGGTATAGTAATATAAATCGAGGTAAATTTCTTGACTCAGAGAAGATTGAAAATGACTGCTTCTATTGATAGAAAAACTTATCCTAACCTGTCACCGTCAAACGGTGAGAAGGTAAAGTACCCGGGCATACCTACTACTGCCGACGGCGCCGGCAGTATCGTCTGGGTGGAAACTCACATATCCCAAGGCGCTGGAGCGTATCCAATAACTTCTTCTACAACCATGGGTAGCGGTTATCAAGTCGCCGTAGCCAAAGGCATACCTAATCTCTGGGGCGAACAGTTAGCCTTCATCGAACCGGAATCTGAGCACAGTTCAGCTTCTGTCTGTGAAGGATTTGCTTTAGCTGGCGGGCGGGTGACCAACTTTACTTCCGGTCAAGGTCTAGTTCTAATGAAAGAAGTGCTTTATACAATTTCAGGTAAAAGACTTCCTGCAGTATTTCATATAGGTGCTAGGGCTCTTACCTCACATTCCCTGAATGTTCATGCGGGGCATGATGATGTTATGGCTGTTGCTGACTGTGGTTGGGGTATGCTCTTCGGCAGGAATGCTCAAGAGGCTGGAGATTTAGCCCTCATAGCTCGCCGAGTGGCTGAAGATTCTTATACACCGTTCTTTAATATTATTGACGGATTCCTGACGACACATACTATTCAAAATGTTCAGCTTAATGAGAAGGATTTGATGAAGGAGTTTGTGGAAAATCCTTATAAAAAACTGGTAAACCTTATGGACCCTTATCATCCAGTTATGAGTGGTGTAGTCCAGAACCAAGATAGTTATATGAAAGGGAAGATTGCCCAGCGCACATATTATGATAAAGTGCAGTCCATTTTGGAACAGACAATGGAAGAGTTCTTCAATTTGACGGGACGCCGCTACGGTTTGATTGAGACTTACAGGATGGAAGATGCTGATTATGCAATTCTCGGCATGGGATCAATGACGGAAACAGCAGAGACTTCTGTAGATCTTATGCGGGAGAAAGAGGGCATAAAAGCAGGTGTTGTTCATGTTACCAGCTTTAGGCCATTTCCTTCTAATCATCTTATTAGTGCACTAAAGAATGTGAAAGCTCTATCTGTTGTTGAAAAAATGGATAATCCGCTGGCTGAATCAAATCCCTTAACGATGGAAGTCAAATCTGCCTTTGCAGATGCACTTGGTCAAGGCAAAATCAGTTCGATTCCGAAAGTGTTTTCCGGGTCGGCAGGACTTGGCAGTCGTGATTTACGGCCCTCTGATTTCCTCGCCACCATCCAAAATATGGTTGATAGTGGGGAGAACAAAAAATTCTTCTGTCTCGGAATAGATCACGATTTAACTCTCAAACGTGACAGCGATCCGGATGTTAGACCTGAAGGATCTTTTTCCATGCGTGGACATTCCGTAGGAGGTTACGGCTCAGTGACCACCAATAAGATTATCGCTACGATTGTTGAGGATCTTTTTAAACTGCAGGTGCAGGCATATCCCAAGTACGGTTCGGAAAAAAAGGGTCTTCCAACAACTTATTACTTAACAATTGCTCCAGATAAGATTAGAACACATTGCGAACTTCATCATGTGGAGTTTGTGCCGATGAATGATGTGAATGCCTTTAATTTAGGTAATCCACTTGCAGGTTTGAATCCTGGCGGGATAATCTTCATTCAGACGATCAAAACAGATCCCAAAGATATTTGTGACCAAATTCCTCGATGGGCTGGCGAATATATCTTGAAAAATAATATCAAAATCTATGCGTTGGATACAGTGAAGATTGCGAAGGAAGTATCATCTCAACCTCATCTAGAGCAGAGGATGCAAGGAATTGTACTTTTAGGTATCTTCCTCAAGGTGACACCTTTTAGAGAACAGAGCGGAATATCCGATAAAGAGCTGATGAAAGGTGTAGAACGGTCCATCAGAAAGTATTTTGGGAAAAGAGGTGAGCAAGTGGTGCAGGATAACTTGCTTTCTGTACGGCGCGGGTACGAAGAAGTGTTTGAGATTCCTGGAGAGTTTATGAAAGCTATTACCCCCGTGGAAGCAGTCTGAGAGGAATAAATCATGGCAGCTAATGACAGACATACTTTCGAAAAGACAGCATTCGATATTTTGGATGTAGCTGACTTTAACGAACGGATTGTTGGAGCGTATAACGATGGCAGTGCAGAGGAAGGCCTCTTCGCGGATGATACAACAGCTCGCAGTCTGATTTCTGCTGGTTCCGGAGCGTACCGCGACTTTAGCTATATAGCACCGGATATTCCAGAATTCATTACGGAAAACTGTGTCGGGTGTATGGAATGTGTGATACAATGTCCAGATACTGCCATTCTTGGGAAAGCCATTCCGGTATCTAAGCTTCAGGAAGAGCTGGATAAAGCGAAAGGCAAAGGAGAGATCTTTGCCAGTAGTTGGGCTGAGACGAACAAATACTTTAAAGGTCCTGAGAAGCGCGGCCTTGAACCGGCTAAATTTGGCATTTTTGTCGATCCTACCAAGTGCAAGGGATGCGCCGAATGTGTCGATGCTTGTGGAGAGCACAATGCTCTCAAGATGATTTCAAAGGAAGACGATACTATTCCGAAGTATCAGGAAGCGTTTAATTTCTACAATCAGGTTGGTCCCACACCAGATGATTATATCCAGGAGAAGGTACTTGCTGATATGATGCTGGCTGAGGATTCACTCCTTTATGTGGGTGGTGCAGGGAGTTGTATGGGCTGCGGTGAAGCATCAGCTCTAAGGATGATGTTAGCTGCCACAGGATTTGTCTACGGAAAAGAAAATATAGGTATAGTTGCTTCCACCGGCTGCAACACAGTTTATGGTTCTACTTATCCTTATAATCCGTATCTGGTGCCATGGGTGAACTCACTGTTTGAAAACAGTCCAGCGGTGTCTATGGGTGTTCGAGCTCGATGGGACGCTCTCGGTTGGCAGGATAAAAAGCTGTGGTGCCTTGGCGGAGATGGTTCAATGCTTGACATTGGTTTTCAGTCTCTTTCACGAATGCTCATGTCAGGTATGAATATCAATGTAATGATTCTGGACACACAAGTTTACTCCAATACCGGAGGACAAGCATCTACTGCCTCCTTTACGGGACAGGAAGCGAAGATGTCAGCTTACGGTAAGGCAAAGCGTGGTAAAACTGAGCGAAGAAAAGAGATGGGCCAGATTGCCATGATGCATCCAGACGTCTTTGTGGCCCAGACGACAGCGGCTCACATTAACCATTTCTACCGGGCAATAATTGCTGCCAATGAATATCCGGGTCCGTCTGTAATAAATGTATATACCACATGTCAACCTGAACACGGTGTTGCTGATGATATGGCAATGTACCAGGCTAAACTCGCTGCTGACACAAGAACGTTTCCGATCTTCATATACGATCCACGAAAGGGTGATACCATCGCCAGCCGTTTGAGTTTACAAGGCAATCCGGCTCAGAAGGAGGATTGGTACACCAATCCAAAGACGGGGGAGGTATTGGATTTCATCACCTTTGCTCGCTCTGAGGGTCGGTTTGCAAAGCAGTTTGATTCTGAGGGGAATCAATCTGAGGAATTGTTGAGGGCGCAGGAAGATAGGTTGCAGAACTGGCGTTTCCTGCAAGAGTTGGCTGGAATTCGGAGAAACTAGGACTAATCATGAACCAATGGGGCGAAATTCATGAACTCATTCAGAAAGCAGACAAGATTTTGCTAAGTACTCATGTAAATCCTGACGGTGATGGTATAGGATCCGAAGCAGCGCTCTATTATTCGCTGAAAAACCAGGGGAAGGAATGCAGAATTCTGAACCCTTCAGGCTTGAATGAAGAGTATCAGCAAATTTTTGATTTTACGAAGTTTGAAGAGTATGATCGGGCAGCTCACAAAGATTGGTTGGTCGGTGTGGATTTAGCAATCATTTTTGATGTCGGTGACTATGATCGTTTGCAGGAACTAGGTGAAGATTTGAAAGAACTCAATGTGAAAACAATTAGTATTGATCATCACCCTCACCGAAATCCAAATGGTTTTATGCACACATTGCACGATCTGTCTGCAAGCGCCACGGGTTATCTCATTTATGAGTATCTATGTTATGCAGCTGATCAAGTTGGTGAAGAATTAATTCTCGGACGAGAGGAAGCAGAAGGTCTTTATATCGCTCTCATGACGGATACAGGTTCATTCCGCTATAGCAATACCACTCCTGAAGCACACGAGATGGCCAGTGAACTTATTCGACAGGGTGTAAATCCTTATGAGCTTTATGCTGCTGTATATGAATCGAGTCCTGTTGAACGGCTCAGATTGCTTGGCGCAGCGTTGGAGTCCATTAGGCTTTCTGCAGATGGTGCCCTGGCATGGTTCACAGTAACGCGAGATATGATGTGGAAAACCGGTGGAAAGTCTGAATATATTGGTGGCTTTACCGATATGGTGCGATCTGTAAAAGGTGCAGAAGTAGCACTCATGATTAATGAACAAAGTGATGATCGTTGCAGGATTAATTTTCGTTCTAAGGGAAAGATCAAGATAAACGCACTTGCTCGGAAACTTGGTGGTGGGGGACATGAATTTGCCGCAGGCGCAACTGTCCGCTTATCACTAGATGAAGCTATCAATAAAGTTGTCCCTATGGCTGAAACTGAGATTGAAACTCAACTCGCCAAATTGAAATGAAGATTGTAATAGCAAAAGATGCTGGTTACTGTTTTGGTGTACGAGATGCTGTAAATCTTGCCTATGAAAGTACAGAGCAACACGGTGATGTTTATATGTTAGGAACCATCGTACATAATGAGCGGGTAGTTCAGGATCTATCTGAAGCAGGTACAAAGGTCGTGAAGAAGCTGTTGGAAGTTCCAGAAGACTCACCAATTCTGTTCCGTGCTCACGGGACTGCTCATGCAGTTTGGGATGAAGCAAAGGATCAGAATATGAATATCATTGATGCCACTTGCCCACTGGTTCGTGAAATCCACGATGAGGTTCGGAAACTGGCTCAGGAGAATCGCCCTATAATTATCATCGGAGATCACGGTCACGATGAAGTTGTAGGTATAGCAAGCCAGGTGGATGATGCAGTTGTGGTTGCTACTACCGAGGAGGCGGAAGAGCTCAGGAAAATGAAGCGAGCAGGCGTTGTGAGCCAGTCTACTCAGACCATCGAAAATGTCCAGGCTATCATTAACATACTGATGACAAAAGTGTTCGATCTGCGATTCATAAACACGATTTGTTTTCCGACTAAGCGGAATCAGGCCCAAATTAAGGAACTGGCGAATAAATGCGACGTAATGATAATCATAGGCTCATTTACCAGCGCTAACTCGAAAAGACTGGCAAAATTGTCGATCGAAATCAATCCCAATACCCATCAGGTTAATTCAAAAAGTGAGCTGGATGAAAAGTGGTTTAATGGTTGTGATACTGTGGGAATCTCCGCTGGGGCATCCACTCCAGATTATTTGATCGAGGAGGTTCGAGAGAGGATCAAATCATTCTCGGAAAAACTTCAGGAGGTTTAAGGATATGGAAAAAGGATCATTTGAAGTAAAGGTAGGCTTGGCGGAAATGCTGAAGGGTGGAGTAATTATGGATGTTACCACTGCGGAGCAGGCTGTAATTGCTGAAGAAGCAGGAGCTGCAGCAGTTATGGCACTGGAAAGAATTCCTGCTGATATTCGTGAGCATGGCGGTATTGCCCGTATGTCTCAACCTGCCATGATTAAAGAGATTCAGGATAAAGTTTCCATACCTGTCATGGCCAAATGCCGAATAGGCCATTTCGCAGAAGCACAAATTTTGGAAACTCTTGATATTGATTTTATTGATGAGAGCGAGGTGTTGACGCCTGCGGATGAAGCCAATCACATCAATAAACAAGCTTTTAAAGTTCCTTTCGTCTGTGGTTGCCGCAATCTGGGTGAAGCCCTTCGCAGGATAGGCGAAGGAGCTGCCATGATTCGTACCAAAGGTGAAGCCGGCAGCGGTAATATCGTGGAAGCAGTACGGCACATGAGAATGGTGCAGAGCCAGCTCAAAGAGTTAACTGTACTTGAAGAGGAAGAGCTAATGGCTAAAGCTAAGGAACTTGGTGCACCGTATTCGCTGGTGAAACAGGTGGCAAAACTGGGTAAACTACCTGTGCCGAATTTCGCCGCTGGTGGTATTGCTACTCCAGCGGATGCTTCTCTAATGATGCAACTAGGAGCTGAAAGCGTCTTTGTAGGGTCCGGCATCTTTAAATCAGAAGATCCTGCAGCCCGAGGAGAGGCTATCGTTGCAGCTGTAACTTATTATGATGATCCTGAGAAATTAGCTGAAGTTTCCTACGGCCTTCAAGAAGCGATGAAAGGCCTTGACATGTCGGAAATCCCCGAAGGACAACGGATGCAGGAGCGGGGCTGGTAATGACTGTTGTTGGTATTCTAAGCCTGCAAGGTGCTTTCGAGAAGCACCGCATTGCCATTGAGCAATTGGGTATATCAGTCTGTTATGTGCGGTATCCGGCCGACCTAGATGGATGTGATGGTCTTATCATTCCCGGAGGTGAATCAACTACCATGTCTAAACTTCTTGATGAGAGTGGACTTCGGCCGGCGGTGTTAGACTTTGCCAAGAAGAAATCTGTTCTCGGAACTTGTGCCGGAATGATTCTTATGGCAACAGATGCCACTGATAAAAAGGTGATTCCACTTGGGCTTATTAATATTAAGGTCTCACGGAATGCCTATGGTCGTCAGATAGATTCTTTCACCACATCACTAGAGTTGAGTATGAATGGATCATCTGTTACAACAAGAGGTGTCTTCATCCGTGCACCGCGGATTTTGTCTATGGGTCGTGAGGTGGAGGTTTTAGCCAGAGTGAAAGATGAGCCGGTTATGGTGAAACAGGAAAGGCACATGGCATGTACATTTCATCCTGAATTATCGAGTAACAATTACGTCCATCAATATTTTCTAGATTTGATTCAAAAACCTGTATTAGCCTAATAAAGATGAAAAAACTGAAAACTATCCAGTCACCTGCCGACCTTCGAGATCTTAACTGCGAAGAACTCCAGGGTATCTGTGATGAACTCCGAACATACATCATGGAGGTTGTTGAGGAAAAGGGCGGGCATTTTGCGTCTCCTCTGGGAGTTGTTGATCTCACCGTAGCTCTCCACAAAGTCTTCAATACACCAGAAGATAAATTGATCTGGGATGTAGGACATCAGACGTATGCTCATAAGATTATAACTGGACGGCGGGATTCATTTATCACTTTGCGGCAGGATGAAGGTATCAGTGGTTTTCTTCGCCGTGAAGAGAGTGAATACGATGCTTTTGGTGCCGGTCACGCCAGCACTTCTATTTCTGCAGGTGTGGGGATGGCTCAAGCAAGAAAATTAAATGGTACATCCGAGAGAATTATTTCAATCATCGGTGATGGTGCTTTGACGGGCGGTTTGGCTTTCGAAGGACTAAACAATGCCGCACAAATAGATGGACAGTTTCTCATTTTACTTAACGATAATCAGATGTCAATCTCCCCTACGGTAGGTGCACTATCCCATTATCTGACTAAGGTAGTAACAACTCCGTTGTATAACCGCGTCCGTGACAAAATCTGGAGACTGACAGGTAAACTACCTAAAATCTCCGGAGTTGTCAGAAGGTTCCTACATACACTTCAGGAAGGTCTTAAAAGCTTTTTGGTTCCGGGAATTATTTTTGAAGAACTAGGTCTGCGATATTTTGGTCCTATTAATGGAAACAATATGAATGAGCTTTTAGAGACACTGGAGAATCTGAAAGATTTATCACATCCAGTAGTGCTTCACGTCTTGACAAAAAAAGGAGCGGGTCATGTAGAAGCTGAGGGAGATTCTCTAAAGTGGTATAGCTTAAGCGGAAAACCTTCTGACAATGGTCAGGAAAAGCCAGAAGCCCCAGATTATAGTACGGTTTTTGGTAAAATCGCCTGCGAGATGGCAGAAGAAGATGACAAAGTATGTGCAGTTGTTGCTGCAATGCGAGAAGGGACAGGATTAACCTCTTTCCATGCTCAATACCCTAATAGATTCTTTGATTCAGGTATAGCCGAAGGGCATGCAGTAACGTCTGCCGCAGGGCTTTCGGCTTCCGGTATGAAACCAGTTGTGGCTATTTATTCAACATTTCTACAGCGAAGTTATGATATGATTGTACATGATGTAGCACTTCAGAACCTTCCTATCATTTTTGCACTCGATCGTGCAGGAGTTGTAGGTCCTGACGGTCCAACACATCATGGTGTTTTTGATCTTGCCTTTTTGAGAACAATCCCGGGCCTTGTAGTTGCCGCACCGAAGGATGGAAATGAACTTCGGAACCTTCTCTTTTCAGCTTTAGACAAGTTTGATAAACCTTTTGCAGTCCGCTATCCAAAAACATCGAGTATTGCATTTGATGAAAATGGCAAACCTGAAATTATAGAAATAGGCAGTTGGGAGGTATTACAGCCCGGAAAAAATGTGGCACTGCTTGCGGTGGGGAGCATGGTTGAAGAAGCGGTAAAAGCAGCTGCTCTTTTAGATGATCAAAATCAACCGCAAATAGTCAATGCTCGCTTCGTAAAACCGCTTGATGAAAAATTATTACGTCAAATCATGACCGATTTCGATGCAATCCTGACTATCGAAGAAGGAGCTCTTACCGGCGGCTTCGGTTCAGCTGTACTTTCGTGGCTAAATGAGCATGGCTACAAGGGTAAATTCCAACAAATAGGAATTCCTGATGAGTTTGTTCAACACGGCAGCAGAGAGGTACTCCTCAATCAATTCCAACTTTCTTCTGAAGGAATTGCTGATCGATTACGTAAAATTTTAGCTGATTCCCATTTAGAGGTAAGTACATAGTATAGCTGATCTATCAGCCAAAAAGTTTAATTCCATGGATAGCAACAAACAGAAACAGAAGTGGCAGGAAGAAGTTTCTTCGTCCTCCAAGCGGGACTACAACTTTGATACAGTCAGCGGCAGTTCGGTAGACCCGCTTTACTATCCAGCCGATGCTGATGACGACTATCTTGAGAAATTAGGGTTTCCCGGGCAGTATCCTTACACACGAGGGATTCACGCAAACATGTATCGTGGTAAACTGTGGACCATGCGGCAGTTTTCCGGATTTGGTACACCTGAAGATACAAATGCCCGATATCATTATTTGTTAAAACAAGGCCAGACAGGTCTCTCAGTTGCCTATGACATGCCCACACTAATGGGATATGACACAGATCATGAATTTTCCCGCGGCGAAGTAGGTAAATGCGGTGTGAACGTCCAGAGCCTGCAAAACATGCAGACCTTGTTCAAAGGTATTGATCTCGGTGCGGTAAGTGTGTCTCAGACTATTAATGGCCCTGCCATCATCCTGCTCGCTTTTTACATTGCTGCTGCCGAGGAGCAAGGTGTAGATCGGATCAATCTTCGTGGAACGCTGCAGAACGATATTTTGAAGGAGTTCATTGCCCAGAAAGAGTGGATTTTCCCGCCAAAACCGTCCATGCGGATAATTACCGATATTATCGAATTTTGTACCAGCGAGCTGCCTAAGTTCAACACTATTTCAATCAGCGGGTACCATATTCGGGAAGCAGGCTCAACCGCGGCACAGGAACTCGCCTTCACGCTTTTGGACGGCTTTTGTTATGTGGAACATGCCATCGAGCGTGGGATCGATGTGGATGAGTTTTCTCCTCGTCTTTCATTCTTTTTTAATTCCCATCTTGATTTATTCGAGGAGGTGGCAAAATATCGGGCAGCCCGCCGAATCTGGTCCCGCCACATGAAAGAAAAGTATGGAGCCAAGTCTGAACGGTCGTGGAAACTGAGGTTTCATACCCAGACTGCCGGTGCAACTCTTACTGCTCAGCAGCCTGAAATTAATATCGCCAGGACTGCATTCCAGGCATTAGCCGCAGTCATGGGTGGAACCCAATCACTCCACACCAATTCTATGGATGAAACATTAGCTTTGCCGTCTGAAAAAGCCGCGGAAATTGCACTCCGTACTCAGCAGCTCATTGCCTACGAAACTGGCGTCGCTAATGTAGTAGATCCGCTGGGAGGTTCTTGGTATGTGGAATCACTGACAGATAAGCTTGAAGCAGAAGCTGAGGATTATTTCCGGAAAGTGGATGAGATGGGAGGTGTCATTCCTGCTATTGAAGATGGCTATTTTCAGAGGGAAATAGCCCGCTCTGCTTTTGAGTACGAAAAGAAAATTAATGAGAAAAGCCGTATTGTTGTCGGTGTTAACGACTTCATCAAGGAAGATGAGAAAATTGAGATCCCCATACTAGAGATAAGTACCGATGTGGAGGAAAATCAAAATGCTTCCTTGGTTAGACTGCGTGAAGAGAGGGATTTTCAGGCAGTAGAAGCAGCTCTGGCAAATGTGGAAGCATCTGCTTCTTCAGAGCAGAACCTCCTCCCTCCCATAATTGAAGCAGCACACGCAGGTGCTTCATTGGGAGAGATCGTCACTGCAATGAAAAAAGTTTTTGGAGAATGGAACGAAACGCCCGCATTCTAATGAGTTGTATTAAGGGAGAATAATGTAATGAACAAAAAGTTTCCTATTGCCATCGGAGCCATCGCAATGGTAATTGTTATATGGACTTTAACGGGTTTTTCAGAGTACGAACTTCCCTATGTAACTGTGAAGGAGTTGAAAGAGGATAACGTACGTCAGCCTGCTAAGCGGGTAAAGATGGGCGGAACCATCGTGGACGGGAGTCGTCAGGAAATTGCAGAAGGGTGGCGCTTTGATTTAGCCCAAGATGAAATGTCTATTAATGTACTTTATTCTCAGCAGACAGTACCGGATATGTTTCACAACAAGCATGTGGAAGTCATAGTAGAAGGCATTTATAAGAACGGGGAATTTCATGCGGACAATCTCATGACAAAATGTGCTTCTCGGTACGAAGGAGAACTTGAGGAGGATATTTAATTTGTGATTTGTAGGACAGCAACTGATGAGAAGTGAATAGAAACCAGTTACCACTCACTACTCAACAATAACTAAACCATGGCAATATACGGCGCAACAATTTTGAATCTGGCTTTTGGGCTTGCAGTCCTGACGCAAATTGTACTATTCATGTATTCATATAGATTGGTGTGCGTGAGCTCAGATAGATCCCAAAATGCCTCATCAAAGGAATATATCTCCATCCATGTCCGTAGGCGGGATGAACGCCTTTTCCACGTGGGACAGCGGATGGCACTTGGTGTTTCTATGTTGGTGACTTTAGCTGCAGCAACTCTTACTGTTCTTCTTGTAAAAAGTGCATTCGAAGTGGATTACGTTGCTCACTTCACAAGCAAGGAAACTCCTCTTCTATATAAGTTTGCGGCTCTCTGGGCAGGACAAGCAGGATCACTCCTTTTCTGGCTGTTAATACTTTCAATCTATTCTGCTGTAGTCATCTTCCAAAATCAGAGAAAACGATCAGATCTGATGCCTCATGTGATTGTAGTATTAACTGGAGTCCAGCTTTTCTTTCTTTTCATGGTGAATTTTTCCACCAATCCCTTTACTCCGGTGAATGCAGACTTCATTCCGTCTGATGGTCTTGGATTAAATCCTCTTCTTCAAAACTTTGCAATGGCACTTCATCCTCCCACACTTTATTTAGGCTATGTCGGATTTACCGTCCCCTTTGCTTTCGCAATTGCCGCGTTGGTAGTTCGCAGAGTGGATGCTGCTTGGGTGCGGGGAATACGGCGCTGGACACTTTTTGCGTGGCTGTGGCAGAGTATAGGTATAATCCTGGGCGGTTGGTGGGCTTATAATGAATTAGGCTGGGGAGGATACTGGGCGTGGGATCCGGTGGAAAATGCTTCCTTTATGCCGTGGCTGACAGGAACGGCTTTTGTCCACAGCATAATCATCCAAGAGAAGAAGGAGATGCTAAAGACGTGGAATATGATTTTAATAATCAGCACGTTTGTTCTCTGTATCTTCGGAACTTACATTACTCGTAGTGGCGCTGTCTCTTCCGTCCATGCCTTTACAGCGGACAAATTCGGTCAGCTGTTTCTTGCTTTCGTTCTTGTGATTATAGCCATCAGCACCTATCTCGTAATCAGCCGCAGGCAAGTGCTGAAGTCAACAAAACGGATGGAGTCCATGCTTTCCCGGGAGAGCGGATTTCTCTTTAATAATGTAATTTTCGTCAGTCTCTGCTTTGCCGTGCTTTGGGGAACTCTTTTTCCGCTCATATCTCTGAAACTCATGGGCAGAGAGATCAGTGTCAGCATCCCGTTTTACAATCAGATTGCTATCCCGATTGGATTGTTGCTGCTCACTCTGGCAGGGGTCGGGCCACTTCTCGCGTGGCGAAGAACATCAAAGGAAAGTCTCATACGGAATTTCTCTATTCCCTTGGTAATCGGATTGGGTGCCATTGCGGTGTTTTTCGTTATGGGAATAAAATCTATCTATCCGCTGATGACGTTGGGCCTGAGCTTTTTTGTTCTGGGGACTATCAGCATGGAGTTTTACCGAGGTATCAGAAGTCGAACGAAGAGGTTTAAAGAAAATCCGTTTACTGCTCTGGTTGCAATGACTTCCAGAAACCGTTCCCGGTACGGCGGTTATATTGTTCACTTGGGGATTGTGTTTATGTTCATCGGCTTTGTAGGCAAAGCTTTCGATTCCGAAGTAGAAGCCACAATGTCCCGGGGGGACCACACGGAACTTGCCGGCTATAAGTTCACTCTTGAGGAAGTAGTGGAGAAAGAGCGCCCCAACCATAAAGCTCTGGTAGCTGAACTGACTGTTAAAAAAGATAATAAAATCGTGGATACTCTCAACCCTGAGTTCAGGATATATTTTCCCAGAACGAATCGAGAACAGCAGCATAGTGAACTAGATCTTCAGACGGGTATTATGGCTGACATTTACACAGTTTTCAGCGGGGCTGATCACACGCGCGGTCTTTATGCCATCAAAATAATGATCAATCCGCTTGTATGGTGGGTCTGGTTGGGAGGATATTTCCTTGTGGCAGGAACAATAATAGCTATTTGGCCGAGAAAGAAAAAGGAGTAACATGTTCGCAGAAATTATGATTTTGGTGACCTTCGCTGTTCTCGTGATTTTTATTGTTCAGCCGCTATTCGCTACTCATGTAGAAATCCATTCTGATGCTGAGGATGATGAAATGCAAACGCTCCAACTGCGGAAGGAAATTATCTTTCGGCAGATTAAGGAAGCTGAAATGGAGCATGACATGGGGAATCTATCAGACGAAGATTATAAACGTACCAGACTGATGTTAAAAGAAGAGGCATCTCTGATTATTGATGATATTGAGCAGCAAGGGAAGAGTTAGGTCCCGGGTTAACTCTAACACAATTACTGTTATGCTTGAAATTCAAAATCTAAGTAAATCTTTCTTCATGCGCCCGGTGCTGAAGGATCTTTCACTCCGGGCTAAGGATGGCGAAATAGTCGGAATCGTCGGTGCCAACGGGGCAGGGAAAACCACTCTCCTGAGGACATTGGCACGTATTTCAGCATGTGATTCTGGTGACGCCTTTCTCGACGGAAACTCTCTGATTAAAGGTTCGCACAAAAACCGAGAGAATGTCCTATTTATCAGCCACCATCCCAATCTCTATCCAGTCCTGACTGGTGAAGAAAATTTAAGACTCACCGCTCGGCTTTATGGTCATCCCAAGTCTGCAGATGAGATTACGGAAGCGCTGGAAAGAGTTGGCTTGAGCCGGTATCGCTGGGACCCTATTCGGAATTATTCTCGAGGAATGCTGCAGAGGTTAGGGCTTGCTAAAACTATAATTGTGCCGTGGAAATTACTCCTTCTCGATGAACCTACAACCGGACTGGATGAAGACGGCAGTCAACTATTGGAGAATTTTCTCCATCGCTGGCAGGAAGAGGATAGAAGCATGATGATTGTCTCCCACGACATGAGCTGGCTCAAAAGATATTGTACCGTAATCTACTCCCTCTCAGACGGTGTGCTGAATAAGGAATCTCAAAGCTAACCATGTTTACTGCTTTACTAAAAAAGGATTTGCTTATTGAGCTTCGCAGTAAGGAGATTGTGATTTCCATGGCTTCTTTCGGAGTTTCTGTTATTTTATTGTATTCATTCTCGTTTAATGAATCACCTAAAACCTTTTCGATCTTTGCTTCCGGTCTTCTTTGGATGGTTTTTCTCTTTATCTCAGTGCTCGGACTGCATCGCTCGTTTTCTCTAGAAAAAGAGTTTGACGCTATTGGGCTTGTCTTATCTGCACCGGTTAACAGATCGCTAATTTTCCTAAGCAAATGGGTTAGTGGATTTCTTTTTCTGTTGATGGCACAAATCATTATCGTCCCGCTGTTTTGGCTTTTCTTGGCTCTAGACATCCCAAGTCAAATCGGATTGTGGTTGCTTGTGTTCATTATGGCGGATTTGGGAATAGCTGCCGTCGGAAGTTTAGTGGCCGGTATCACTCTCAGAGCCAGAATGAGTGAAGTTCTTTTGCCCATTTTGCTTTTTCCGTTGGTGTCACCTCTGTTAATTGCAGCTGTGAAATCCACAGACGCCTTAATGGTTGGTTTACCTTTTGAAGAATGGAAAGTTTGGGGAGCAATTATTTTCACTTTTGTCATTGCGTTTTCCGTTACAGGTGTCTTAATCTTCGACTACGTAAGTGAAGAATAATGAACTCATTTAATTCAAAGCGAATTCCTAATATTATGGCAGTAATAATAATTATCATGCTCGGGGCTGGATTGAAAATTGTCGTGGATTATTCTCTTACAGTTGACAAAGAAGCAGGTTATTTATGGGCTCAAAAGATATTCTACTACCACGTCCCCTCAGCATGGACAGCATTTCTTGGTTATTTCATTGTGATGATTGCCGGAGTCCAATTCCTGAGAACAGGTAACAGGAAGTGGGATCAGATCGGCGTCGCCTCTGCTGAGTTTGGCACATTTTTCTGCCTTCTTGTTCTGATAACCGGTCCTATTTGGGGACAGGCTGCCTGGGGACAACCGTGGACATGGGAACCGAGATTGCTAACGACGCTCATTTTGTTCCTACTGTATATAGGATACTTCATGCTTCGCCAGTTTGGAGGTCATTACGAACGGGTCGCTCGGAATTCTGCGGTTCTTGGTATTATCGCTTTTCTGGATGTACCCATAGTATATCTTTCCCTGAAATTTTGGAGTGCTGACACTCAAGCACATCCTCAATTGGGAATGAGTGAGCAGTCCTCACTGGTATTAAATGTGTTCTTTTTCAACTTGGCTACATTTACTTTGCTGTTTATTTACATGGTTTGGTACCGGATACATATCTTAAAACTCAAGCAAAAACAACTGGAGTTAACTCATGGATTATAAGCATCTTGGTTATTTTGTGGCAGTTTGTATCATTGTTTTTGGGTCTGTGATTAGTTGGTGGCTGAAAATGTTCCTAACTGAACGAACAATACTTAAACGAATTAGTTTATTGGAGGAAGAAAAGTGAGTAATAATATAGTCCATGTAGTTGGCACCGGTACCATTGGTGAGCCTCTTATTGGTTTATTAAGTGATTACAAAGAACAACTTGGTATAGACGAAGTAACATTTCATAAGAATTCACCCCTTTCTTATGAGCGGGCAAAGGTCAATGATCTATTGGCCAGAGGAGCCCGGCTGGCAGTTTATGAAGATAAGTGGGATGTTTTCAAAGATATGGGTATTGAGCCTGAGTTTGAAGCTGAGGAGGCCATAAGTAGAGCTAGTGTCGTAATTGACTGTACTCCGAAAGGATTCGGCCAGAAAAATAAACAAAAGTATTACGAGAAGTTTTCTGACAAAGTAAAAGGATTTATCGCTCAGGGAAGCGAACACGGTTTCGGATTGAAATATGCCAGAAGTATCAATGACGAAGCACTACAGAGGAGTGATAACCAATATGTGCAGATAGTTTCGTGTAATACTCATAACATCGCTTCTCTCGCGGATACGATTGCTTATAACGAGGGTAAGGATACGCTGGATTATGGGAGATTTAACTGCATCCGTCGTGCAACCGATATCAGTCAAGATAGCTCTTTTGTTCCATCTCCCCAGGTGGGTGAACATGAAACTGAAGAATTTGGTACTCACCACGCCAGGGATGCTTTTCAACTGTTCCAGACTATCAACCGAGAACCTAATCTATTTTCATCAGCAATAAAGATTAATACACAATATATGCACATCATCTGGTTTAATCTGAAATTGACTGAAAAGATAACGATGCAGACAGTATTAGAGAGATTTGAGGCAAACCCACTAATAGCTCTTACAGAGAAAAAAGCGAGCAATACAGTATTTTCGTTTGGAAGGGATCATGGTCACTATGGTAGAATATTAAACCAGACAGTAATATCCTTACCTACATTAACAGTTCACAATGAGAGTGAAGTCGTTGGATTCTGTTTTACACCTCAAGATGGAAATTCACTTCTTAGTTCCATTTCGGCTACCTGTTTTTACCTGGATCCGAAAAATTATAATGATAAACTCCAAAGTCTTAAGCACTTATTTTTTGATGAGGTGTAATGACCCTTTTGGAGTAAGAAGAATTTTAATCTTAAAATGAAAGTTATTGATTTTATAAAGAAAGAAAATTCAACGCTCATGAGCGAATTTAAATAACTGCTTTATTAGTAAATTCGCTAAAATATTCTTTATCAGTGTGGAACTCACCGTAAATTATAAGCGCCCATGAATAAAATAAATAATATGAAACGTGTTTTTGTTGAACATCTACGCAGAACAGGGTTACTTCCCAAGCATTCGAGAATCCTTGTTGCACTTTCCGGCGGGATGGATTCCGTTGTTCTGATGTATTTGTTGGATACTCTTTCTTCAGATCAGAATTGGCACATTGAGGTAGCTCATTACCATCACGGAATTCGTGGAGAAGAAGCGGATGAAGATGCAGCATTTTCTGAAAAACTAGCAAAAGAGAGTGGTTTGAATTACCATGTCGAGAAGCTACCTCCTATGCCGGACAATAGCAGCGAAAACTGGGAAGCATTTGCTCGCCGTCATCGCTATCAATTTCTGGAAAAGTGCAGAGAAACCGCAGGGCTCGACTGGATTGTCACTGCTCACCACGCTGATGATCAAGCGGAAACGATTTTGATGAAGATACTGCATGGAACAGGTGTCCAGGGGCTTCAAGGAATCCGAGAGAAAGTTGGCACGATAGTCCGGCCGCTCCTGCCGTTTAAGCGTGAGAACATTGAAGCGTATGCAGAGGATAATTCCTTACTATTCCGGCACGATTCCACAAACGATGATACGAAATTTGAACGGAACTTTATCCGACATGAAATTCTTACAGTTCTCGGCTCTCGATTTTCAGACTATCAAAGCGGAATCAAAATCCTGACAGAAAATGTGAACGAATTAGAAGATTTCCTCGAAAAAGAATTGGAAAGAAGGAGGGAGACCCTTGTGTCTGTTCGAAGCGATGGTGTTCTTTGTATAAATGTTGACCATCTTATGATGGAATCTGCCTTCATGAGAAAACGGCTAATCTATCATCTCACAAATGGCGGTGATTGGCGTGGGCATGTCTGGCGATCACTGGATGCTTTCCTCAATTCGTCGAGGACGGGACAGATGTTAGCACTCCCCGGAAGTTGGACACTGTTGAGAGATAGAGAAAAATTCCTACTTTCTCAAAAAACACTGTTTAAAGCTGATGATATTTACCAAAGCTTTCAAGCAAGAGATTTATCAATGAGTGTAGGAGATTATAAGTTTGAGCTCGTAATATTAAGTGAATCTGCTCCGTTTACAACTGATAGCAGTGAAGAATTGATCGATATAGCTTCAATTCCTTCGAATACATTACAACTCCGGGGTTGGCAGCCTGGTGACAGGATGAATCCACTTGGTTTGAACGGTAGTAAAAAAGTCAGTGATATTTTAATTGATCGGAAGTTAGATCGCTTTGCTAAAGATAGACAATATGTACTTACATCAGATGATGAAATCGTATGGCTTTGCGGTGTCTGTCTCGACGATCGATTTAAAGTGACCGAAAAAACTTCTCGGTTTGGACGTTTACAGTGGCTTGAAGAGAATTTATTATGCGAGAATTGATTTCTGCTGCACAGCTAGCCAAAAGAATTGGTGAAATGGGTAAAGAAATTTCCAGAGATTACAAAGGGAGAGAACCCATCTTTGTGGGAGTTTTAAATGGCAGCTTTATTTTCATGGCAGACCTTTTACGTGAAGTGACCATTGACTGTGAAGTGGACTTTATAAAATTATCGAGTTATGAAGGTAATGCTTCTTCTGGAACAATTCATTTAAGAAAGGATATTTCCTCTGACGTTGCCGGAAGAAATGTAATTATCGTTGAAGATATCGTCGATTCGGGATTAACTATTAACTTTTTGAAATCTCGTATTGAAGATTCTATGCCATCGTCGGTGGCTGTGGTAAGTTTGCTTTTCAAAAGAGAGGTGGCAAAGTTAAATTTCGACTTGGATTATGTTGGATTTGAGATTCCTGCTGATTATGTTGTAGGCTATGGACTTGATATGGATCAGAAAAAGAGGAACTTAAAGGGCATTTTTTCAATAGAAGACGAGTTAGACAAAGACTGTAATTAAGGATTTATTATAATGAGTGAACAGGAAAACAAGAACAAACACAGTACACCTGATAATCAATCTGGCGGCGATCAACAGAAGGGTAATCAAGGCTTCCAGTGGAAGCAGGCGGGTAAAACATCTCTTATCTGGGTAATTATCCTTATATCAGCCATTTTTGTCTCAGGACTGTTTACCGGCACAAACGGAGATGAAGTTGAGCTTAAGTATTATGAATACGAACATTTCCTGAATTCGGAAATAATAGCTTCTGCAGAGATTATAGAGAATGAATTCCACGGTAAGCTTAAACGTCAACATACAATTGAACGGGGTAGTCAACGAATACCGGTAGATGCCTTTTGGGTTGTACTACCAAGAGAAGCTGATGAAGCTATGGAGACCGAATGGAAGGCAAGAGGGATTCAATATACGTTTGATACACCAAGTGTTGATTGGGGTGGATATCTCTTGAGTATGGCACCGTGGCTTCTTTTAATAGTTTTCTGGATTTTCATCATGCGGCGAATGCAGGGAGGTGCCGGCGGTACAAAAGGTCTTTTCAGTTTTGGAAGAAGTAAGGCACGCCTCTGGACGACTGATAAACCAGGTGTTACTTTTGATGATGTGGCCGGCTGCGAAGAAGCTAAAACGGAACTTACGGAAATAATCCAGTTCCTGAAACACCCCAAACGGTTCCAAAAGCTGGGAGGTCGAATTCCTAAAGGTGTCCTCTTGCTGGGCCCTCCAGGGACTGGAAAGACACTTATGGCGCGAGCCGTTGCGGGTGAAGCCGGCGTGCCGTTTTTCAGCATCAGTGGAGCAGACTTTGTAGAGATGTTCGTAGGTGTAGGTGCCTCAAGGGTTCGAGATCTATTTGAGCAAGGAAAGAAACATGCTCCGGCAATAGTATTCATAGATGAAATTGATGCTGTAGGCAGACATCGCGGTGCTGGACTTGGCGGAGGCCATGATGAACGGGAACAGACCCTTAATGCACTTCTGGTGGAGATGGATGGATTTGAGCCCAACACCAATATCATTATTTTGGCTGCGACCAATCGACCTGATGTTCTCGACTCAGCACTGCTTAGACCTGGACGTTTTGACCGACAGGTTGTGGTAGATGCTCCTGATTTACGAGGTAGACATGGCATCCTAAAAGTTCACACCAGGAATATCCCCATGAAAGATGTCAATCTCGAGACCATTGCTAAGGGGACGCCGGGACTTGTAGGAGCTGATCTTGAAAACATTGTGAATGAGGCAGCGCTACTGGCGGCGAGAAAAGAGAAGTCCAGTGTGAACATGGACGATTTTGAAGAAGCGAAAGATAAAGTGATGATGGGTGTAGAACGGAAGAGTATGCTCTTAAGCGATGAGGAGAAGGAACTGACTGCCTATCATGAATCCGGACACGCTTTAGTAGCTAAGCTTCTCCCGGATGCGGATCCAGTTCACAAAGTGACAATCATTCCGCGTGGTCGAGCTCTGGGTCTCACAGCACAACTTCCCATTGATGAAAGACATAACTATGCTAAATCTTATATTGAGACGAAGCTGAAAGTCCTAATGGGTGGAAGAGTCGCTGAGCAGATTATCTTCGGTGAACTCACCACAGGTGGTGGAAACGACATAGAAGTCGCTTCTAAGGTAGCCCGGAAAATGGTGTGTGAGTGGGGAATGAGTGACGTTATGGGGCCGCTCACATTTGGTAAAAAGGAAGAAGAGATCTTCCTTGGTCGGGAAATCGCCAAACACCGTGACTATAGCGAAGAGACAGCACAGAAAATCGATGAGGAAGTGACCAAGATTCTTACCGGTGCTGAAGATGATGTTATGAAACTTCTGAAAGAAAATATTGACAAACTGCACGCATTAGCCAAAGTACTGTTGGAATACGAAACAATTGAAGGTTCTGAGTTAGATGGTATTTTGGCAGGTGAAAAATTGAATAGACGTCCTGCCCGGGAAAATAATGGTCAAACAATCGAAAAAGCAGAAGATACTGAATCGGTCGACGAGATCGAACCAGAGAAAGAGGAAAAAGAGGTAAAATAGGATTTCCTTTGACTCTCTTTTGTGTAAAGTACACTTTTTTAAATAGACCTGTTATAAATTATCAATAATGACGTTATCTAAACTCTTATGTCAGAACCGAACACTCATCATGGGTGTGTTGAATATAACTCCCGATTCTTTTTCCGATGGTGGCGAATTTTACGATGCTGATAAAGCTATTGAACGAGCCGTCCAGATGGTTGAAGAAGGAGCTGACATCATAGATATCGGTGGTGAGTCATCCCGACCAGGTGCGGACCCAGTAAATGACTCGGAAGAACTCCGCCGAGTGTTGCCCGTTATTTCTGCTTTGAATGAAACTATAGATGTTCCCATTTCCATTGATACCTACAAGTCTGTCGTTGCAGAACAAGCGCTTGATGCTGGTGCGACCATCATCAACGACATTTCTGGTTTACGTGGAGACAACCTCATGGCGCAGCTATCGTCTGAACGGGATGTTCACTCAATCATCATGCATATGAAAGGAACACCAAGGACTATGCAGGTTAATCCCAGCTACAACAACTTGATGACTGAACTTGTAAACTATTTCGAAGAGCGGATTGCTTTCGCACTTTCAACCGGCATCTCCCGAGAAAAAATTATTCTCGATCCCGGGATCGGTTTTGGCAAGCGAGTGGCGGACAATTTTGTTATCTTGAATGAGCTGCAGAAAATATGTGATTTGGGCTATCCTGTTATGATAGGACCGTCGAGAAAATCGTTCATCGGCAAGACGCTTGAGCTGCCTGAAAATGAACGACTCGAAGGGACTTCAGCATCCATCACAGCTGCCATCTTAAACGGCGCGAAAATTGTTCGCGTACATGATGTTAAAGAGATGCGGCGAGTGGTTCTGATTTCAGACGCCATTCGTCTTGAGGGAGCAGCGGCATGACACTCGTAAAACTGGGATTTCTCTCCATCACTCTCGTGGACGTCATTGATATCATACTGGTGACGTGGCTGTTCATCCAGCTCTATCACTATTTCAAAGGAACTAGGGCTGGACACATGCTCGTAGGACTGGTAATCATTCTTATATCATCGTTTCTGTTTAGAGCTTTCGGCATGCGCGGGATGATATGGATTGTAGATCAGATTCAAACAGTTTGGGTTGTCGCTTTCGTAATTCTGTTCCAACCCGAACTGCGTCGCCTGCTTATCTTTGTTGGACGAACTCGCTTTATCCGACGGCTCTTCAAAGTAGGAACTTCAAAGACTATTGACGCCGTTTCGGAAACGTGTGTTGAACTTCAGCGGCGGAAATGGGGTGGGCTCATCGTCCTGCAGCGAGATACAGGTCTAAAGTCCATTAAAGAGGGCGGTACTCCACTTAAATCTGAAGTGACAGCTCCACTTCTTGTTTCAATCTTCAATCCCCAGTCACCTCTGCACGACGGGGCTGTAATTATTCAGAACGATGTTTTGGAGGCAGCACAATGTATTTTGCCGTTAACAGAGCGAGAACAGCTCGATCCTAACCTTGGGACCCGCCATCGGGCAGCGCTCGGTATTAGCGAAGAGACGGATGTGATTGCTGTAGTGATTTCTGAAGAAACTGGAAAGATAGCCGTCGCCATGGATGGCATCCTTGAACCCAATTTGGACGAATTCGCATTGCGGCGCAAACTGAATGAGCATCTCTTTGTGGGGTCGGGGGAATAGAGTATAGAATTCATCCTTTTTTGCATTCTTTGCTTTGTTTAAATATTTGACTGAACCTTTTCTTTCCATATTGAGACTATTGGCTACCTAACGCAAAGTTGAGAAGTTTTTAAATAGTGATGTGAGGAACGAACAGTGCTGTTTAAAAATCTTTCTCGAACGCCTTGTTATCTTTTTTAGAATGATTGAGTATATCTATCAAAGTCAAATATTTTTTCTTGTTTCATAGTGTTTAGATCAAGTTCGTAAAGAGAATATTTTGAGAACTTCTGAAAAGTTAAGTCTTCAGTTATTAATAAATTTGGATCCGAAATAAAATAGAGTTTGTTATCTTTAAAGGTTTGAAATGCTCCAATAAAATTGGTGTCTATTCTTTTGTTATTTTCAATATCAATAATTATTATTCGAGATAATTCGTTCCAATTTCTTTCTCTGAAACAAGCAAATTTCCCGTTCTTGCTTATAACTAAACCATATTGCTCAGTATGTGACTTGTTTTTCCCAGGGAAAAACGGGTTTTTCAAATCATTTTTATAATATCTATATTCATGTTCATCATAAATTCTGAAAATAAAATCCTTATCATTAAGTGCTACTAAATCTGTAATATCATAAATCCACTCTCCAAGTTCTATTTTTAATAACTCTGTCGAATTATTGTTCCTTATTCTATTAATTGAAACAGAATCCTTTACTAACGTTATCCAGTTCCTCTCTAAGTAATAAATGGAATTTCCCGTTAGAGACTCTACATACTTGTATCCATCCATAATCTTTTTTTGTTCCATGCTCTTTGTATCAAAAAATACTGTCTTATATTTCTTTTCAGATTCCCCTTCTGAATAAGAATAAACCAGAAGATTTTCAT
>MDSZ01183095.1_pt1 | contig 97676 bp, 63 predicted proteins | sample 811201 | NCBI WGS metagenome assembly MDSZ01 (sample SAMN05326647, study PRJNA326480) | marine metagenome | isolation source: seawater | place: Indian Ocean: North | collected 2010
GCACCTTCACCACGTGTTCTGGGCGCACGGTGCGACTCGCAGTGTGGTCGGAGGCCGAGAACATCGACCAGCTCGACTGGGCCTTGCAGAGCCTGAAGGACGCCATGACGTGGGACGAGCAGCGCTTCGGCCGCGAATACGACCTGGACGTGTACCACATCGTCGCGGTCAACGATTTCAACATGGGCGCCATGGAGAACAAGGGCCTCAACATCTTCAACTCCAGCTGCGTGCTGGCCAAGGCCGAGACCGCCACCGATGCCGCGCACCAGCGCGTCGAGGCGGTGGTGGCGCACGAGTACTTCCACAACTGGTCGGGCAACCGCGTGACCTGCCGCGACTGGTTCCAGCTGTCGCTCAAGGAAGGCTTCACCGTGTTCCGCGACAGCGAGTTCTCCGCCGACACCCACTCGCGCACGGTCAAGCGCATCGAGGACGTGGCCTACCTGCGCACCCACCAGTTCGCCGAGGATGCCGGCCCCATGGCTCACCCGGTGCGCCCGGATGCGTACATGGAGATCTCCAACTTCTACACCCTGACCATCTACGAGAAGGGTTCGGAAGTCCTGCGCATGATCCACACCCTGCTTGGCCCCGAGCTGTTCCGCAAGGGCTCGGACCTGTACTTCGAACGCCATGATGGCCAGGCGGTGACCTGCGACGACTTCGTCAGGGCCATGGAGGATGCCAGTAGCATCGACCTGACCCAGTTCAAGCGCTGGTACACCCAGGCCGGTACGCCGCGCCTGCAGGTCAGCGAGGCCTATGATGCGTCCGCGCAGGCCTACAGCCTGACCTTCCGCCAGAGCTGCCCGGCCACTCCGGGGCAGAGCGAGAAGCTGCCGTTCGTGATTCCGCTTGCGCTCGGCCTGCTCGACGCCCAGGGCAACGAGCTGCCGCTGCGTCTGCAGGGTGAGGCCACCGCCAGCGGTACTGGCCGCGTGCTGTCGATCACCGAAGCCGAGCAGACCTTCACCTTCGAGGGCATCGCCGAACAGCCACTGCCGTCGCTGCTGCGTGGCTTCAGCGCGCCGGTCAAGCTCAGCTTCCCCTACAGCCGTGACCAGCTGATGTTCCTCATGCAGCACGACAGCGACGGTTTCAATCGCTGGGAAGCCGGCCAACAGTTGTCCGTGCAGGTGCTGCAGGAGTTGATTGGCCAGTACCAGCGTGGCGAAGAGCTGGCGCTCGATCAGCGCCTGGTGGAGGCGCTGCGTACATTGCTGCTGGACGAGTCGCTGGATCAGGCGATGGTCGCCGAGATGCTCTCGCTGCCTGGCGAGGCCTATCTCACCGAGATCAGTGAGGTGGCCGATGTCGAGGCCATTCACGAGGCGCGCGAGTTCGCTCGTCTGCAGCTGGCCGATGCCCTGTACGCGCCGCTGCTGGCGCGCTACCAGGCCAACCGTGACGTCTCCAGGGCGACGCCCTACGTGGCCGAGGCGGCGCATTTTGCCCGGCGCAGCCTGCAGAACATCGCCCTGTCTTACCTGATGCTCAGCCAGCAGGCCGAGGTGCTGGCCGCCTGCGTCGAGCAGTTCGAGAACGCCGACAACATGACCGAGCGCCTGGCGGCGCTGGCGGTGCTGGTCAACTCGCCGTTCGAGGCCGAGCGTAGCAAGGCCCTGGCGATGTTCGCCGACTTCTTCAAGGACGATGCGCTGGTCATGGATCAGTGGTTCAGCGTGCAGGCCGGCAGCCCGCTGCCTGGTGGCCTTGAGCGCGTGCATGCGCTGATGCAGCACGAGGCCTTCACCCTGAAGAACCCGAACAAGGTGCGCGCCCTGATCGGTGCCTTCGCCAACCAGAACCTGATCAACTTTCACCAGGCCGATGGTTCGGGCTATCGCTTTCTCGCCGATCAGGTGATCACCCTCAATGCGCTCAACCCACAGATCGCCTCGCGCCTGCTGGCGCCGCTGACCCGCTGGCGCAAGTACGCGCCTGCACGTCAGGCGCAGATGAAGGCCGAACTGGAACGCATCCTGGCCAGCGGTGAGCTGTCCAGCGACGTTTACGAAGTGGTGAGCAAAAGCCTGGCCTAAGGCGGGTTGGCTTCAATAAAAGTGTTACCAGTCGATGGCTGGTAACACTTTTTTGTTACCCGTAGAAATATCCAGGTGCCGTGTTATTCGTGCGCACACTAAAGTTAGGGTCGCATGGCTCTTGACATCGACTTGCCGCTCGTTGCCGAAAACCTCGTGCCCTCAGGGCTCGAGTGGCATAAAGCGTCGGATCGTAGGACAAAGCGCGCCAATTTCACGCTGAATAGCTGACGCACTGGTCAGTGGCTGATCAGTCACGAAAAGAAACTGCGCGAAGGCGCTGGCAAGCGGCTCTGCGCTGATACACCCGTTTGAATTGGCACCATGGTTGCAGTGTCGAGCAGGATTCGACCGTGCGCAGCTGCGCAAAGGTCCCTGGAATACGCTGCACGAATAAAAAACAAGCCGTCGTCAGTACGGCATAACGCATCCCGCCAAATGGGATCGCCCAAAAGAATGATCTGTCCACGGAGTGAGTCTCGATGGAAATTAAGTCCCGCAAGCCCGTTCTACGTTTTGCCCCGGCCAAGGCCGGCTTTGCGTTCGCTGGCGTCCTGCCTTTGCTGGTAGCCGCTCAGGCTCAGGCGGTGGAGTTCAGCTTCGCCGACAACGAGATCACCGGTTCCATCGATACCACCGTCTCCTACGGCCAACTGTGGCGTGTCCAGGGTCAGGACAAGACCAACAACGACATCAACACCAACGACGGTAATCGCAACTTCGATACCGGCCTGGTCTCCGAAGTGTTCAAGATCACCTCCGACCTTGAAGTGTCCTACCAGAACTATGGTGCATTCGTTCGTGGTACCGCGTTCTATGACACGCAGATCATGGACAAGCGCAACGATTACTACGATGCCAATACTCCGTCTCAACCGAGCCAGAGTTATCCGCATGACAACACCTTCACCCGCGAGACGCGCCACAAGGCCGGTCGTGACGCGCAGATTCTCGATGCCTACATCTATGGCAATTGGGATGTGGGTGACATGCCGATTTCCGGTCGTTTCGGTAAGCAGGTGTTCAACTGGGGTGAGGGCCTGTTCTATCGCGGTGGCATCAACACCACCAACCCGGTCGATGCCGCCAAGTTCCGCCTGCCTGGCTCCGAAGTGAAGGAAGTGCTGGTGCCTGTCGAGGCGCTGAGCTTCAACCTCGGTCTGACCGACAATCTCTCGATGGAAGCGTTCTACCAGTTCAACTGGAAAGAGTCTGCTATCGATCCGGTCGGTACCTATTTCTCCGAGACCGACTTGTTCGCTGATGGCGGCCATACCGCTTATAACCAGAGCGGCTCACTTGCCAGTGCGCTGACGCCGAACCCGGGCCTGGGTGGCTTGTCCTTGTATCAGGCTTCCGTCCTGAATCCTGCTTATGGCCTGAAAGGTAGCTCGTTTGCTACGGCAGATGCTTTCAAGGTCGCCTCTATCAAGAGCGACCTTAACGCCAAGAATGATGGGCAATTTGGCGTTGCATTCCGCTATATCGCCGAAGAACTCAACTCGACAGAGTTTGGCTTCTACTTCGTGAATTACCACGCGAAAGAGCCATCCATCTATGCTCAGCTCGATGACTCTTACGCCGGGCTGACGCCTGCACAGTTTGGTGCGCTGGTCGGTAGCGCTCCGGTACAAGGGGCGGCCGGCGGTAATGCTGCACTTGCGCAGCAAATTGCCGGTGGCTTGGTCTCGGTTGACGTAGCTAATCAGATCCAGGCAAGCCGTCAGTATGCTGAAGACATTCGAATGATGGGTCTGAGCTTCAACACCACCGTGGGCAATGCGTCGGTATTCGGCGAATTTTCCTATCGTCCCAACCTGCCAATCGGTATCGCGACTACCAATGACCTTCTGGGGCAGGTACTTCAGCAAGCACCGCAGATCGCTCTGGGACAGCAGGTTCAGGTCGGTGGTCAAACGGTAAGTTTGGGCAACCGTCGTTTGAGCAACTACGAGCGCGTAGAAGCGTTCAATACCTCCTTGGGCACCATCTATAACTTCGGCCCGACGCTCGGATTCGACTCCTTGTTTGGTGTGGCGGAGCTCGGCTCCGAACACATTCGCGGCAGCAGCCTCAAATACACGGACTTCCAGGGCAATACGCGTTACTACTCTGGCCGTGCGAACGGGTCCTACGTCTCCGGCTATGATCGTGACGATCAGATCAACAAGAACGCCTACGGCTACACGCTGGTACTCTCCGGTACCTGGAACGACGTCTACGCGGGCGTGAACCTGTCGCCGTTCGCCGTGTTCAAGCATGACTTCGAAGGCAACTCGCACCAGACCGGCAACTTCATCGAAGGTCGCAAGGCGTACACCGTCGGTATGCGCGCCAGCTACCTCAACAGCCTAGAAGCCGAGATCCAGTACACCGAGTTCTATGGCGCAGGCCAGAACAACGGTTCGCGTGATCGCGACAACATCGGTCTGAACGTCAAGTACTCCTTCTAATACCTATAACCAGAAAAACGCCGGGCGCTTGTGGGCGCCCGGCCAGACTCTTCACGGAGAATTACCCATGCTGAACAAGCACAGGCTGATGGCCGTAGCCGTTGCGCTGGCGTTTTCCGCCGGCTCTGCACTGGCTGCCGTTTCCCCGCAGGAAGCTGCCAAACTCGGCGACACCCTGACGCCCTTCGGCGCCGAGAAAGCCGGCAATGCCGCCGGCACCATCCCGGCCTGGACCGGTGGTATCACCAAGGCACCGGCCGGTTACACCCGCTCGGGCCAGCATCACGTCGACCCGTTCCCGGAAGACAAGCCGCTGTTCACCATCACCGCGGCCAACCTGAGCCAGTACGAGGCCAACCTGACGCCGGGTCAGATCGCCATGTTCAAGGCCTACCCGGAAACCTACCAGATGCCGGTCTACCAGACCCGTCGCTCCGGCTCGGCGCCGCAGTGGGTCTATGACAACACCGTCAAGAACGCCACCAGCGCCAAGCTGGTCGACGGCGGCAACGGCTTCTCCGATGCCTATGGCGGCATCCCGTTCCCGATTCCGCAGAACGGCGTGGAAGCGCTGTGGAACCACATCGCCCGTTATCGTGGTACCTACATCGTGCGTCGTGCCTCGGAAGTGGCGGTACAGCGCAATGGTGCCTACTCGCTGGTGACCTCGCAGCAGGAGGCCATGTTCAAGTACTACGTGCAGAACGGCTCCTTCGCCGACCTGAACAACATCATGTTCTACTACCTGTCCTTCACCACCAGCCCGGCGCGTCTGGCCGGTGGTGCGGTGCTGGTTCACGAGACCCTGGATCAGGTCAAGGAACCGCGCCAGGCCTGGGGTTACAACGCCGGTCAGCGTCGCGTGCGTCGTGCGCCGAACCTGGCATACGACACGCCGATCGCTGCCGCCGATGGCCTGCGTACCGCCGACGATACCGACATGTTCAACGGTGCTCCGGATCGCTACGACTGGAAACTGGTGGGCAAGAAGGAAATCTACATCCCGTACAACAACTACAAGGTCACCAGCCCTGAGGTTAAGTACGAGGACCTGCTCAAGGTCGGTCACCTGAACCCGGCGCTGACCCGCAACGAACTGCACCGCGTCTGGGTGGTGGAAGGCACGCTGAAATCGGGCGCCCGCCACATCTACTCCAAGCGCACCCTGTTCCTCGACGAGGACAGCTGGCAGGCTGCAGTGGTCGATCAGTACGACGGTCGCGGTGAGCTGTGGCGCGTATCCATCGCCTACCTGAAGAACTACTACGACCTGCCGACCACCTGGTCTGCCCTGGACGTGTTCCACGATCTTCAGGCGCGCCGTTACCACGTACAGAACCTGGACAACGAAGAGAACAACACCATCGACTTCAGCCAGGCCATTCCGGACGACGGTTACTTCAAGCCGGCTGCGCTGCGTCGTCGCGGCACGCGATAATAGTCGTGTAGCCTCGCGCCAAGGCCGCTACAGTAGTAGCGGCCTTTTTCGTATCAGCTTCGCGAATAGGCTTCTATAACGCGGGTTCTGCCTTAACAAAACATAACGTCGCGCTAATTGTCAGGGCTTTCCTAAGCTCGCTAGGATGGGCGGCCTGCTATTGAGAGCAGTACCGCCTATAACAAGAAAGGGGGAAGGTATATGAGTGAGCCCGTCATGCGGCGCACCCAGTCCGGTCTGACGCCCACTACGGCGCACAAATCGGCGCTTCGTGTCCATTCGCCGCTGGCTAAAGCGCTCTCGCTGTGCAGTGTGCTTTCCGTTCTGGCTTTCACCGCCGTGCCTGCATACGCCGAGACGTCGTCGACAGCGGCGGAAGCCGGCTATGCCATCGAGTCCGCCAAGGCCGTACACAGCCTGCTGCAGGATGTCGTCAACACTGGCGAGCGTCTGGTAGCCGTCGGCGACCGTGGCCACATTCTCCATTCCGAAGACCAGGGGCAGAGCTGGGAGCAGGCCAAGGTGCCGACCCGGCAGATGCTCACCTCGGTCTTCTTCGTCGATCCCAAGCACGGCTGGGCGGTCGGTCACGACGCGCAGATTCTCGTCACCAGCGACGGCGGTCTGACCTGGACCAAGCAGTTCGAAGACCTCGAGCGCGAGGCGCCGCTGCTGGATGTCTGGTTCAAGGACCTGCAGACCGGTTACGCGGTGGGCGCCTACGGTGCGCTGCTGGAAACCAGCGACGGCGGCAAGACCTGGGAAGACGTCAGCGATCGCCTCGACAATGAGGATGCCTATCACCTCAATGCCATCACCGCAGTGAAGGATTCCGGCCTGTTCATCGTCGGTGAACTGGGCCAGATGTTCCGTTCCGCCGACTGGGGGCAGACCTGGGAACGCATCGAAGAGCCGCCCTACGAGGGCTCGCTGTTCGGCGTGCTCGGTACCGACCAGAGTGGCACCTTGCTCGCCTACGGCCTGCGCGGTCACCTGTTCCGCTCCACCGATTTCGGTGACAGCTGGCAGCAGATCTCGCTGCACACCCCCAACAATGGCCCGCTGGAGTTCGGCCTGGCCGACGGTACGCTGCTCCGCGACGGCAGCATCGTGGTCGTGGGCCACGGCGGCACCGTGCTGCGCAGTACCGACCACGGGCAGAGCTTCAGCCTGATGAACCGTCCCGACCGCCTTTCGCTGGCCGGGGTGACTGCACTGGATAACGGCAACCTGATCCTGGTGGGGCAGGGCGGCGTTCACCTCGCCGCTTCGACCGGCGCCGATCTGGGCCAACAATAACAAGCCGGGAGCCTTTGCATGACCAAGCATCAACAAAAGCCTGCTTCTTATCTCGAGCGGCTGATCTTCAACAATCGCCCGGCGGTGATCCTGATCTGTCTGCTGATCAGCATCTTCCTGTTCTACCAGGCTGCCCAGGTGCGCCCGCAGACCAGCTTCGAGAAGATGATTCCGCTGGGCCATCCGTACATCCAGAAGATGCTCGAACACCGTAACGATCTGGCCAACCTGGGCAACACGGTGCGCATCTCGGTGGAAGCCACCGAAGGCGACATCTTCAGCAAGGAGTACATGGAGACGCTGCGGCAGATCCATGACGAGGCCTTCTACATTCCCGGCGTCGACCGTTCCGGCCTCAAGTCGCTGTGGAGCCCCAGCGTGCGCTGGACCGAAGTGACCGAGGAAGGCTTCGCCGGCGGCGAAGTGATTCCGCAGACCTACGACGGTTCCGCCGACAGCCTCGAGGAGTTGCGCAGCAATATCCTCAAGTCGGGGCAGATCGGTCGCCTGGTGGCGAACAACTTCAAGTCCAGCATCGTTGACATTCCTCTGCTCGAGTCCTATCCGGACCCGGCCGACCAGAGCAAGCTGATCAAGCTGGACTACCAGAATTTCTCCCACGAGCTGGAAGAGAAGATTCGCGACAAGTACCAGGCGCAGAACCCCAATGTGCAGGTGCACATCATCGGTTTCGCCAAGAAGGTCGGTGACCTGATCGATGGCCTGGTCGGCGTGGCGCTGTTCTTTGCCGTCGCCATCGGCATCACCTTCGTTCTGCTGCTGTGGTTCACCCACTGCTTCAAGAGCACGCTGGCGGTGGTCATCACCACCCTGGTGGCGGTGATCTGGCAGCTTGGCCTGCTGCACACGCTGGGCTTCGGTCTGGACCCATACTCGATGCTGGTGCCGTTCCTGGTGTTCGCCATCGGTATCTCGCACGGGGTGCAGAAGATCAACGGCATCGCCATGGCCTCCGGCGAGGCGACCGATGCGCTGTCCGCAGCGCGCATGGCCTTCCGTCAGCTGTTCATCCCCGGGCTGGTCGCGCTGCTCTCCGATGCCGTCGGTTTCGTGACCCTGCTGCTGATCGATATCGGCGTGATCCGCGAGCTGGCCATCGGTGCGTCCATGGGCGTGGCGGTGATCATCCTGACCAACCTGATCCTGCTGCCGGTGGTGATCTCCTACATCGGCATCGGCAACCGTGCCGTGAAGAAGAGCCGCGAGGAAGCCGCCAAGGACCATCCGCTGTGGCGCGCCATCTCCAATTTCGCGCACCCGATGGTGGCGCCGATTTCCGTGGTGATTGCCGTGGTGGCCCTGGCCGGTGGCGTCTGGTACGGGCAGAACCTGAAGATCGGTGACCTCGACCAGGGCGCGCCGGAGCTGCATCCGGATTCGCGCTACAACCTGGACAACGACTTCGTCATCCGCAACTACTCGACCAGCTCCGACGTGCTGGTGGTGATGATCAAGACCGCGACCGAGCGTTGCTCCACCTACGAAGCGCTGTCCGCCATGGACGAGCTGATGTGGAAGATGGAGAACACCCAGGGCGTGCAGTCGGCCATCTCCATGGTCACCGTGTCCAAGCAGGTGATCAAGGGCATGAACGAGGGCAACCTGAAATGGGAAACCCTGTCGCGTAACCAGGATGTGCTGAACAACTCCATCGCACGTGCCGAAGGCCTGTACAACGCGGACTGCTCGGTGGCGCCGGTACTGGTGTTCCTCGAGGACCACAAGGCCGAGACGCTGTCGCGGGTCATGGCTGCCGCCGAGGCGTTCTCCGCAGAGCACAGCACCGATGACCTGCAGGTCGTGCTGGCCGCCGGTAACGCTGGTATCGAGGCCGCCACCAACGAGGTGATCGCGGCTTCCGAGACCACCATGCTGATCGCGGTCTACGCGGCCGTGAGCATCATGTGCCTGCTGACCTTCCGCTCCCTGGCGGCGACGCTGTGCGTGATCCTGCCGCTGGTACTGACCTCGGTGCTGGGCAACGCGCTGATGGCCTTCATGGGCATCGGCGTGAAGGTCGCGACCCTGCCGGTGATCGCGCTGGGCGTCGGTATCGGTGTGGATTACGGTATCTACATCTACAGCCGCCTGGAGACCTACCTGCGTCAGGGCATGACGCTGCAGGAGGCCTATTACGAGACGCTCAAGTCGACGGGTAAGGCGGTGCTGTTCACCGGCGTCTGCCTGGCCATCGGCGTGGCCACCTGGATCTTCTCGGCGATCAAGTTCCAGGCCGACATGGGCCTGATGCTGACCTTCATGTTCCTCTGGAACATGATCGGCGCGATCTGGCTGCTGCCGGCGCTGGCGCGTTTCCTGATCAACCCGGAGAAGCTGCGCGGCAAGGCCTGATGCCTGTAGCGCAGGACGAGAACCGCGGCCCCAGGGCCGCGGTTTTTTTATGCGTGTTGCATGAGGGGCGATATGGGCGCGGGCAGGGGGGCTTGGCTGGTGCCTGGGATCGCCCGCAAGCGGGCTCCTACGGAGTGGGTGGGCGGCAATGTGCGGGCCGCGCTCGGTTCCTGGGGCGTTGGCAGGTTGCGAATTGCCTTGCACGTTTTATCGCCTTGCCACTGCCGGCCGGTTTCGCTGTGCGGCGGGCCGTCGGCCTCATCGGGTGCATCCGTCAGCGGTACGTAACGCGCCGCCATGTCAGGGTTTACGCGAGGGATCGCCCGCAAGCGGGCTCCTACGGAGTGTGTGCGGCTGCGCTTGCTAGCGCGGATACAGCGGCGGCAATGCGCTGCTGTCCTGCGGGGCGGCGCTCGGTTCCTGCGCTGCCGGCAGGTTGCGAATCGCCTTCCACAGCTCATCGCCTTGCCACTGCTGGCCGGTCTCGCTGTACAGCGCGCCGTTGAGGCCATCGAGTGCGTCCGACAGCGGCACGTAACGCGCCGCCATGTCGGCCAGGGTTTCCGGTTGCTGTCGCGCCCAGGCATCGAGTGCATAACGGGTGGCCTGGGCGTCACCCGCCTGGCAGGCGCGCTTGAGGTCGTCGAGCAGCGTGCGCGGGCTGGGGCCCGCCTGTGCGGCCCGATGGACGGCCGGTTGGCGTCGGGCGCGCCACCACAGGGCGAAGCCGAGCAGGGTGCTCAGGCCGAGCAGCGCGCAGGCCAGTTGCCAGGGCCACAGCTCGGGCACCTCCTGTGGCTGTGCGACGGGCAGGTTCGTCGTGGGGCTGTCCTCGCCCTGCAGCTGAGGGTTCTCGGCCACCTGCAGGGTGCGTGCCGGCAGCGTCGTCCGCTCCAGGCTGTCGCTCTGCGTGTTCCACCACACCACTTCCAGCGCCGGTATGGCGATGTCGCCGCTGCGGCTCGGCACCAGGGCCTCGCGTTCCTCGCGCGTGCCGACCACGCCGCTCTCGCTCTTCTGGTCGCTCAGTTGCGGCTGGTCCGGGTAGCGGCGCAGGCCTTCGACCTGGGTGGCCGGCAGCGGCGGCAGCTGGGCGCTGGACAGGCCATCGACCTTGAGGATCAGGCGGCGGGTCAGCGAGTCGCCGACCTGGCTCTGTTCCGGCTGCGGGTTCCAGGTTTCCGCCAGGCCCAGCGCCCGTGCCGGCAGCCAGGGCGCATCGGCGGGATAGTCCGCCGGCTTGGCCTTGACCCGCAGGGGGATGTCCGGCGACTTGACCCGCGAGACCTTGCCCGCACGCGGGCCGAAGGGCAGGAAGTCATCGTTGCGCGAGCGGTCGACCAGGGTGGCGCTGAAGGTCTGCCCCGGAATCACCAGCTCGCCGCTGCGCTGCGGGTAGATGGCGTACTGCAGTTCGATCACGCCGTGGCGCACGCCACCGATGCGCTTCTCGTAGGTGCGCGGCTCGCCCAGCTGTTCCACGCGCGCGTCCTGCATCTGCAGCGGCGTCAGGGTGCTGTCGTCGTACATGGACACCGAATGGTAGATGCGCAGCGTCAGCACGGCCTGTGCCTGCACGTAGACGCTGTCCTGATCGAGGCTGGCATCGATGTACACCGGGGCCAGCTTGGCGCTGCCGCTGGCGTCGCTGACCGCATCGACAGTGAGGGTGATGGGCAGGGTCTCGGCGTCTTCCAGGCGGATGGGCGGAATCACCACTTCGCCGCTGCGCCGGGGTTGCAGGGTGAGGATCCAGCGGGTGCTGGCGCGGGGCGTGTCGCCGATGCTGCTCAGGCGATTGACCTGGCGGCTGCCGAGGACTTCGAAGTTCTCGTCCAGCGGGCTGAAATCGGGCCGTCCGAAACGGGTCGGATCGGTCGATTCGAGAGTCAGCACGACGGTTTCCCCCTCGCTCAGGCGCGTGCGGTCGACGCTGGCGAAGAAGGCATCGGCGCAGGCCTGGCCGCTTACCAGTAGAAGAAGCAGGAAGAGGAAGCGCTTCATCGGCTTGAGTCCTGACGCTGTTGCTGTTCATACCAGAATTTGCGCCGCAGCAGTTCGGCCGGGTCGTCCGGGATCTGCCGCAACCATTGTTCCAGAGCCTGGCGGCGTTCTGCGGCGTCGCCCAGATCGCCCTCGGTGACGGCACCCTGGCCCGGCTCGCTCGGCTCGGCCGGGGCGCCCGTATCCGGCTGCGTGCCGCCTGCGCCTGCCTCCTGGGCATCGCCGTCGCTGCCACTGTCATCGCGACTGCCGGATTGGCCGGGCTGCGCAGGCTGGCCGTCGGCGGGCTGAGCGCTTGCGTCCTCGTGCGGTTCGCCGGCGTCGCCCGAGGCGTCGTCCTGCTGCTGCGCAGACGCATCGCCGCCGTTCTGCTGCTGATCCTGGCGCTGGCGCAGCGCCTCTTCCACCAGCGCCTTGTTCTGTTGTGCTGCGGTCAGTTCCGGCTGGCGCTCCAGGGCCTGTTCATAGGCATCCAGCGCCGCTTCCAGTTCGCCGGACTTGGCCAGCGCGTTGCCGCGATTGTAGTGATCGGCGGCCGTGTCGCCCTGGGCGAAGCGCTCGGCGGCGGCGGCGTAGTCCTCGGCCTGGTACAGCGCGTTGCCTTGCCACTGCGGGTCGACGAAACGCTCCGCGGCCTCGGCCGGGCGCTGCGCCTGCAGCAGGCGCTGGCCTTGCTGGTCAGGGCGCAGCCACAGGTCGTCCAGTTCGAAGGCCTGGCTGCTCTGCGGCGGCAGCATCAGCAGCAGCGGCAGGCAGAACAGCCAGCCGCGACGCCCCGCGCAGGCCGCGAGCAACAGCAATGGCAGCAGCAGCCAGTAGCCCTGGTCGACATGGCTGTCGAGCTGCGTGGGCTCCTGTGCCGCCCGCAGTGCCTGGGGGGCGTCGAACAGGCCGAGGCGCCTGAGGTCGTTGTCATCCACCCGTATCTGGGCGTAGCGGCCGCCGTTGCTCTCCGCCGTCTCGCGCAGGCTGCGTGCATCCAGGCGGGGCACCAGGATGGCGCCCCGCTGATCCTTGAGGAAGCTGCCGTCTTCCTGCACCACCGGTGCGCCTTCGCGGCTGCCGACGCCAAGGATCAGCAGCGGCACCGCACGTTTTTCCAGGGCCTGGCGAATGCCGCTGCGCTCCTGCTCATCCAGTGCGCTGCCGATCAGCAGGATGCGACCCTGGCCGAGCTGCGCCTGATCGAGCATCTGCAGGGCACGCACCACCGCCAGGTCGGCACGGCGGCCGGGTTCGGGCATCAGCGACGGCTTGAGCGCCTCGAGCAGGTTGCGGCTGGTGGCCAGGTCATCGGACAGAGGCACCAGGCTGTGTGCGCTACCGGCGTAGACAATGATCGCCGTCTGCGCATCGCGCCGTGCCTCGAGTAGGTCGAGCAGCTTGCGCCGCGCCTGTTCCAGGCGATTGGGGTGGCCATCGCTGGCGAGCATCTGCGGGGTCAGTTCGAGCACCACCAGCAGCGGATCGGCCGGTTTCTGGTTGCTCTGCTCGACCCGCTGCCAGCTGGGCCCCAGCAGTGCGCCGATGGCCAGCAACCAGGCCAGGCCCAGGGCCACCCAGGGCAGGCGGCTGGAGCGGCCATCACCGCCCTTGAGCAGCACCTGATGAAAGGCGGCGGGAAGCAGCAGCTGCCAGCGGCCGCTGGCCCGTTCACGGTGCCACAGGCGCCACAGCAGCCAGGCCAGCAGGGGCAGCGGCAGCAGCCACAGCGGGCGCAGCCATTCCGGCCACAGCGCCATCATGCGCGCCTCCGCAGCTGGTCGGGCCACAGCACCTGGCCGACCAGCAGCAGCGAGCCCAGCAGCGCCAGCGCCAGTGGCCAGGCGTACAGCGCCAGGGCAGGGCGGGCGAGAGTCGGTTGCTGGGCCACGGGCTCCAGGCGGTCGAGGCTGAGTTCGATCTGCTCCAGCTCGGCCTGGCTGCGTGCGCGGAAGTATTCGCCACCGGTGGCATCGACGATCGCGCGCAGGGTCGGTTCGTCCAGTTCGAGGCCACTGTTGAAGCCCAGCGCGCCAGCCAGGCCGTCTTGCTGCGGGTCGGCGCCGATGCCGATGGCATAGATGCGCACGCCTTCATCGGCGGCCAGTTGCGCGGCCACCAGCGGCTCGATGCTGCCGCCGTTGTTGGCTCCGTCGGTGATCAGCACCAGTACGCGGCTCTGCGCCGGGCGCTGGCGCAGGCGCTTGACCGCCAGGCCGATGGCGTCGCCGATGGCGGTGTTCTTGCCGGCGATGCCGATCAGCGATTCTTCCAGCCAGGTGCGCACGGTGGTGCGGTCGAAGGTCAGCGGTGCCTGCAGGTAGGCCTGGCTGCCGAAGAGGATCAGGCCGACGCGGTCACCACGGCGGCCATCGATGAAGTCACCGAGCAGGCGCTTGACCAGCTCCAGGCGGCTGATCGGCTCGTCGTCCCATTGCATGTCGGCGTAATCCATCGAGCCGGACACATCCACCGCCAGCAGCAGATCTCGGCCACTGGCCGGCAACGGCAAGGGCTCGCCGACCCACTGCGGGCGCGCCGCCGCGCACAGCAGCAGGCACCAGAGCAGCACCAGCGGGGCCTGCTGGCGCCAGCTGGGCAGGGCGGCGCGGGCGCGGCGGCCGCTCAGGGCCTGCAGCTCGTCGAGGAAGCTGACGCGCAGCGCCGCATCGCCGCTGTCGGCGGCCGGCAACAGCAGACGCAGCAGCCAGGGCAGCGGCGCCAGGAGGAAGACCCACGGCCAGGCGAACTCAAACATGCTTGCGAATCCACACGGCAATGGCCTGGTCGAGCTCGGCGATGGCCTTGTCGCTCAGCGTGCACTGCGGCTTGTAGCTGCCTTCGACCAGAATCATCCAGCGCGTCAGGCCGGCGGCCGGGCAGCGGTTGTCGAGGAACGCCAGCCAGGCGCGACTGCTCAGCACGTGGCTGCCGCTGTCCGGATAGCGTTCGCGGCACAGCCGTTTGAGCAGGGCGTTGAGCTGTTGCAGCCAGGGGCCGGCCGGCGCTGCGTCGTAGGGTTTGCTCAGCCGCGCCAGTTCGTCCAGCGCGGCCTGGCGCAGCGGGTCCAGGTCGCTCTCGAGCCGCGCCCTGGGCGGACGCTGGCGCCAGCGCCGAAGCAGCTGCCAGAGCCCCCAGCCGAGCAGCGGCAGCAGGGCCGCCAGCAGCCACCAGCCCGGTGCGGGCGGCCACCAGGGCACGGGCGCCGGTTCGATCAGCGGCTGCAACTGGTCGATGGGGTTCATAGGGTTTTTCTCGGGTGCAGCGCGCCGAGCTGCTCCTGCAGTTGTTCGATCAGCTCGAACTGCGTGCTGAGCGGCAGCAGCGGTACGCCGAGCTTCTGCGCCAGGCGCTGCCAGCGTGCTTCACGCGCCTGGGCCTGGGCACGATAGGCCTGGCGCAGGTCGCCGTTGTGGCTGTCGACTTCCAGCTGCATGCCGCCCTGGGTGAAGCGCAGCAGGCCGGCGGCCGGCAGGGCATGATCCAGCGGGTCCGACATCGGCAGCAGGAGCAGGTCGGTATGCCGGGCGAGCAGGCTGAGTTGCTGCTCGGCGTTATCGCTCAGGGCGCGCTCGTCGCACAGCACGATCACCAGGCTGCCGGGACGCAGTACTTCGCGGGCACGGCGCAGGGCCAGGCCGAAGTTGTCACGGGCGAGGTTGGCCTGGCTCTCGGGGCCCAGCGCCTGGTTGGCGCGGGCCAGCAGGTTGAGCAATTGCAGCAGGCTCTGCTTGCTGCGCCTTGGCTTGACCTCATGGTGCTCGTCGTCGGCGAAGACCAGGCCGCCGATGCGGTCATTGTGACCGAGCGCGGCCCAGCCGATCAGCGCGGCCGCACGGGCGGCGAGTACCGACTTGAAGCACTGCCCGGAGCCGAAGAACAGGCGCTGGCTCTGTTCGGCGATGATGAAGATCGGCCGCTCGCGTTCTTCGTGGAACAGCTTGGTATGCGGTTCCTGGGTGCGCGCGGTGACGCGCCAGTCGATGGTGCGCACGTCGTCGCCGGGCTGGTAGACACGCACCTGGTCGAAGTCCACGCCGCGCCCGCGCAGCCGCGAATGGTGCAGGCCGGTGAGCGGGCTGCGCCGTGCGGGGGTGGAGAACAGCGGCACCTCATGCGCCTTGTGGCGCATCTCGATCAGCTCGCCGAGATCGACCTGGATGCCCGCCTGCAGCTTGTGGCTTGCAGCTTGCGGCTGCATCTATGCCACCGCCACCACGTCGAGGATGCGCTGGATCACGCGGTCCTGGTCGACGCCCGAGGCTTCGGCCTCGAACGACAGGATGATGCGGTGGCGCAGCACGTCGAACAGCACTGCCTGGATGTCTTCCGGGCTGACGAAATCACGCCCGGCCAGCCAGGCGTGGGCGCGTGCGCAGCGGTCGAGGGCGATGGAGCCGCGCGGGCTGGCGCCGTAGGCGATCCAGTCGGCCAGCTCGGCGTCGAACTTGGCCGGGGTGCGGCTGGCCATGACCAGTTGCACCAGGTATTCCTCCACGGCATCGGCCATGTACAGGCCGAGGATTTCCTTGCGTGCGGAGAATATCGCCTGCTGGCTGACCCGGTGCTCCGGCTTGGCCTCGCCGTTGAGGGCATCGCCGCGTGCCTGGGCGAGGATCTTGCGCTCGACCGCCGCGTCGGGAAAACCGATCTTCACGTGCATCAGGAAACGGTCGAGCTGCGCTTCGGGCAACGGATAGGTGCCCTCCTGCTCGATCGGGTTCTGCGTGGCCATGACCAGGAACAGCGGCGACAGGTCGTAGGTACTGCGTCCCACCGACACCTGGCGCTCGGCCATCGCCTCGAGCAGCGCCGACTGCACCTTGGCCGGTGCCCGGTTGATCTCGTCGGCCAGCACCAGGTTGTGGAAGATCGGCCCCTGCTGGAACACGAAGCTGCCGGTCTCCGGACGATAGATCTCGGTGCCGGTGATATCGGCCGGGAGCAGGTCAGGGGTGAACTGGATGCGGTGGAACTCGCCTTCGATGCCTTCGGCCAGTTCCTTGATCGCCTTGGTCTTGGCCAGGCCCGGTGCGCCCTCGACCAGCAGGTGGCCGTCGGCGAGCAGGGCGATCAGCAGGCGCTCGATGAGCTTCTCCTGGCCGAGGATCTGGGTGGAGAGAAATTGGCGTAACGCGACCAGCGCTTCACGGTGTTCCATCGTCGGGCTCTTCTGGCGGATGGGCAAGGCGCACTGCGACCTCGCGTGCAGACCGCCGACTTTAATGCATTTGCGCCTTCAGCCGCTATGCATGGCGCGGGTGATGCACCGCCTGGTGAAAGAAATGAGCGACGCATCGCCAGGCGCCAGGGCAGTCCATCACAGCGCGTGCTGGATTGCCCGGGCGCGCCCGCTCATCGCCACTGTGCGAGCAGTCGACGCTGGCTGCGCTGTGCGCTGTCCTGGGTGGTCGGTTGCAGCCACAGGCTCTGCCCCGGCAGGCATTGCGCCAGGCGCGCCACCGCCTGGGGTGTCAGCGCGCCCAGGCGTGGATAGCCGCCGATGGTCTGGCGGTCATTGAGCAGGATGATCGGCTGGCCGTCCGGGGGCACCTGCACGGCGCCCAGCGGAATGCCTTCGGAGATCATCGAGCCGCGCTGGCATTGCAGTTGCGGACCGTTGAGGCGAATGCCCATGCGATCGGCACGCTGGTCGATCAGCCACTCGCTGTTGAAGGCTTCGAACAGGCTCTGGCCACGGAAGTCACCGATCTGCGCGCCGAGCACCACCTGCAGGCGGGGGGCATCCTCGTAGACGGGGATGCACGCCGCGGGCATCTGCCGGGCAGCGGCTGCCTCCGCGTCCCAGGTGAGCGCATCACCCACGGCCAGCGGGCGGCCGTCGCCGTGCAGGCCGCCGAGCCCCTCGCGGCGCATGCTCGCGCAGCTGCCCAGTACCAGGGGCGCCTTGAACCCGCCGGGCGCGGCCAGGTAGGCCCGTGCGCCCTGGCGCGGCGTGGCGAAGCTCAGGCGCTGCCCCTGGCGCACGTTGAAACTGCGCCAGGGCAGCAAGGTCTGGTCATCGAGACGCGCGCCGAGATCCGCGCCGGTCAGCGCCAGGGTCGCATCGCGGGTGCATTCGAACTCGAGGTTGCCGAGGGTGATTTCCACCACGGCTGCCGTGAGCGGGTTGCCCAGCAGCCAGTTGGCCCAGCGGTGGGCGATCCAGTCCAGTGCGCCGCTCTGGGTCACGCCAAGGTGGCGTACGCCGAAGCGCCCAGCATCCTGCAACTGAATGAAAGGGCTGCTGCGCAGCACGCGCAGGCCATTGCCGATCGCGCTCATTGGCTGGCCTCCAGCGGACTGTCGTCACCGCCCAGGCGAATGAACTCGGCGCGTTCGACAGCGACGAAGCGCACGCGGTCACCGGGTTGCAGCAGGCTGTAGCCCTCGATGTCACTGCCGAACAGGCGAGTCGGGGTACGCCCGATCAGGTTCCAGCCACCGGGGGAGACCACCGGATAGGCAGCGGTCTGGCGCTCGGCGATGCCGACGCTGCCGGCGGCGATGCGCTGGCGGGGCGTGCTCAGGCGCGGTGCGGCGAGGATTTCCTCGACCAGCCCCATGAAGGCGAAGCCCGGTGCGAAACCCAGGGCGAAGACCTGGTAGGCATGGCCGCTGTGACGGGCGATCACCTCGGCTTCGCTGAGGCCGCTGCGGCGTGCCAGCAGCTGCAGTTCCGGGCCGACGCTGCGGTCGTACCAGGTCGGCAGCTGGTGCTCACGGCCGTTCTGCACGTCGGCAGGCTGCAGGCCATCGAGTGCCTCGGCGACCTTGGCGCGCGCCTGGGCGCTGTCGAGCTGGCACAGGTCATAGTGCAGCAGCAGCGTGGTGTAGGAGGGCACCAGGTCCAGCAGGGCGTCGCCGAAGGCGGCCTGCAGGCGCGTGCGTGCCGCCAGCATCCAGGGCATGTTGGTTTCGTCGATGTGATCGAACAGGCGCAGGATCAGGCTGTCGATGCTGGCGACTTCCAGTCGCACACTGGGCGCCTTCATGCCTGGGCCAGATGGTCGAAGGCCTGGCGGATACGCTTGACCGCCGCGACCGAGCTGGCGTTGTCGCCATGCACGCACAGGGTCTGCGCGACCAGGGGCAGGGCACTGCCATCGCTGGCCTGCAGCGCCTCGCCACGTGCCAGGGTCACGGCCTGGGCGACTATCACTTCGCTGTCGTGATGCACTGCGCCGGGCAGGCTGCGGCTCACCAGGTAGCCGGCGGCGTCGTAGGCGCGATCGGCGAAGGCCTCGAACCACAGGGTCAGGCCGAACTCGTCGCCCAGTGCCTGGGCGGCAGCATTGTCGCGGGTGCACATCAGCATCAGTGGCAGCTGGCGATCGTACTTGGCCACGGCGCTCATCACCGCGCGCAGGGTGGCGGGCTTGCGCATCATGTCCTGGTACAGCGCGCCATGCGGTTTGACGTAGCTGACACGGCTGCCCTGGCTGCGGCAGAGGCCTTCCAGCGCACCGATCTGATAGAGCATCAGGTCTTCGACTTCCTGGGGCGTGCAGTCCATCGAGCGGCGGCCGAAGCCGACCAGGTCCTGGTAGGCGGTATGTGCGCCGATGCGTACGTCGTGGGCCACGGCGAGGGCCACGGTCTTGCGCATCACGCTTGGGTCGGAGGCGTGGAAGCCGCAGGCGATGTTGGCGCAGTCGATATAGGGCATGACCTCGGCGTCCAGGCCCATGGTCCAGGCGCCGAAGCTTTCGCCGATGTCGCAGTTCAGAAGCAGGCTGTTCAAGGGAGCATCCTAATCATGGCTTGTCGATTCCAGCAGCGTTGAGCTGTCCTGGCTGATGGCTGCATTTTTTCCGTTGCCACGGAACAGCGTCCAACTAATAAAAACATCCGCCGGAGATAGGAAAAGCTGATGGTGGCGGGCATCGGATTTTTCGATCGCGAGGCGCTGGTTTTTCCCGTTGGACAGGGCGCGTCGCGTGGGTCGACAGTGCGTCGGGTGAACGCTCCCTGGCACCGTTCTGGTGCATCCCCGGTGCCCCGCACCGGGGCCTCTTGCGTTTCCTTCGACTCGCCACGAACGGGGGACCCCGATGAAGACCGCTCCCTGCATGTCCGCGCTCTGCGCGTTGCTCGTCGTTCTACCCATGAAAGTATCCGCGCAAGGCGCCGCGTCCTGGTCGATGTCGGTGGAGCAACCGGCTGGCAATTTCATCAGCCGCGTGGCCGTCGATTTTGCCAGGAATGTGCGCCAGACCACCAAGGGGCAGCTGAACATTCGCGTGCATCCCGGTTCTGCCCTGTACAGCCGGCAGCAGGTGAAGGGCGCCGTGAGCCGCGGTGACATTCAGCTCGGCGATGTGTTCATGTCCGCGCTGGGTGCCGAGGACCCGCTCTACGAACTGGACAGCCTGCCGTTTCTCGCCACCGATTACGAGCAGGCGCGCCGGCTCTGGGCCGTCAGTCGCGGGGCGGTCGAGCAGCGCCTGCTGGCCGATGGTGTGCGCCTGCTGTATGCGGTGCCCTGGCCGGCGCAGAGCCTGTTCAGCACGCGCCCGCTGCATCAGCCGGGCGATATCCGCGACCTGAGCTTTCGCAGCTACAACCCGACCATCTCGCGCCTGGCGCAGCTGCTCGAGGCCCGGCCCACGACCATCGACACCGAGGACGTGCCGCAGGCGTTCCGCGACGGCCAGGTCGACATCATGCTCACCTCCAGCGCCACGGGAGTGGACCTGCGCGCCTGGGACTTCACCTCGCACTTCTATGATGTGCGCGCCTTCATCCCGAAGAACATCGTGATCGTCAACGAGCGTGCCTTCCAGCGCTTGCCCGAGGCGCAGCGTCAGGCCCTGCTGCATGCGGCCGAGCGCGCCGAGCGGGCAGGCTGGGAGCTGTCCTGGGCACTGACCGAGTACCAGACGCGGATGCTCGCGCGGCATGGTATGCAGGTGGTTCGCGATATCGATCCGGCCCTGCAGCAGGGGCTGGTCGAGGTGGGGCAGCGGCTGACCGAGGAGTGGCTGGCGCGTGCCGGTGACACGCGGGCAGGGATCATCCACGAATACCGCCAAGAGCAGGCGCGCTGAACCACGGCGGCGGGCGTCAGCCTCGAGCTGGCGCCCGCCGTGCTCATGCCAGGCGAAACTGGCTGGCGCTGCGACCCAGGGCGTCGACCTGGGATGACAGCCCCTCGGTATGACCGCCCAGCGTATGGCGCAGCTCTTTGCTTTGCCCGGTGTGCACGTGGATGGTCTCCATCTTGTCGGCGATGTCCTCGGTGGTGGTGGACACCTCCTCGATGGCGACCACCACCTGGTTCATCTCGCCGGTCAGGCGCTCCATCGCCGAGGTGATCGAGGTGATCGCGTCGGCGACCTGCGCCGCATGGCGTTCGCTGTCGGCTGCCAGGTTCAGGCCGTTGCTCATCAACTGATGCATGTGCCGGGTCTGTTGCTGGAACTCACCGACGATGGCGCTGATGTCGGTGGTGGCGGCCACGGTCTTCTGCGCCAGCGAGCGCACTTCATCGGCCACCACCGAGAAGCCGCGCCCGGCGTCACCGGCCCGCGCCGCCTCGATGGCCGCGTTGAGCGCGAGCAGGTTGGTCTGGTCGGCCAGGCTGTTGATCACATCGACGATGCCGTTGACCCGGACGCTGCTCTGGCCGAGGGCGTCCACCTGGTTGTGCGTGTTCTGAATCAGCTGCGCCAGGCGGCTCATGCTGTTCACGCTGGCGGCGATCACTTCGCCGCCGTTGCGCGCCGCGTCGTAGGCACTGGTGGTGGCGCTGCCGACTTCCGCAGTGCGCTGCGCCATGTCGTTGAGGGTGGCGCTGATCTGGTGCGAGGCGGAGGCGGCCTGCTCGGTCTGCATCTCCACCTGGCTGCTGTTGTCACCCAGCTGGCGCATGGCGTCGCCGAGGTGATTGTGCAAGCGGCTCAGCTCACCGTTGGCACGTACCACCTCGGCCACGATGCCGCCGATGCCCTGGATCATGCGATTGGCCGCGTCTGCCAGCTGATTGAATTCGTCGCGGCGGTTGCTTCCCACCGGCAGCTTGCCGCTGAGGTCGCCGGACGCCACCTGGCTGAGCAACTGGATGACGTTGCGCAGGCGGCTGACCAGGGTGCGTGAGGCTTGCAGCAGGGTGAAGCAGAGCAGGGCGGCGACGGCCAGGAAACTCAGGCCCATCAGCCACAGCGCGGAGATGCGCGATTGCTCCGCCTCCTGCGCGCGTCGCAGCAGCAGGCCGTCCTGCAGGGCGCGAGCCTGTTGTGCCATGCGCGCCTGCAAGTCTTCGCCCAGCTGGCCCAGGTGCTGGTTGGTGGCGTTGATGCGCTCGATACTGGCATGGGCTTCGCCGAAGGCATCGGCGTAGGCCTGCACGTTCTTGCCGATCGGGGTCTGCTGCCACTCCAGGTCGGCGATCTGCTCCTGCAGCTTGCCGATCGCCGTCAGCGCGATCTGGGCGAAGGCCGGATCGAAGGTCGACAGGTAGTCGCGCTGGCTGCTCAGTGCGCTGGTGATGAACGGCTTGATCAGATCGAAGCTGATGGCTTCCAGGGCCTTGCCCTTTTCACTCAGGACCTTGCGCTGGCCATCGAAGGGCGACAGCCCCAGCGCCTGGTTGAAGCTCAGCCACTGGCGCTGTTGTTCCAGCTCCTCCTCGAGGATGGCCTGGATCCGCTGTGCGTGTTGCAGGGTATCGTCGTCTCGCAGGGCTTGAGCCTTGGTCAACAGTTGTCCGACGAGTTCGTGCAGTTCATCGAGACCGCTGCCGAATGCCGCCAGCTGTTCGGGCGTGAGCTGCTGGCGCTGGGCGTTCTGCCGCCACCAGCGGTTCATCAGTTCGGTGCTGGCGCTGGCGTAGCTCGCCGCCTGTTCCCTGGCCTGCAGGGCACTGCTCAGGCGGTGGCTGGCCCACAGCGAGGCGGCCGCCATCAACGCCAGACTGATTAGGGTGAGCGCGATGAGGGCGCGGAATTTTTGTTGCCAGGACAGGTGCAAAGTCACGATAACGCCTCGCCATCTTCTTCAGGATGATTCTCGGGAATCGGCAAGTTGTCATACGACTGCGGTGAAAGTCTATGGCTATCTTGCCGCCCGGGAAATGAAAAACGGGGCCCCGAAGGCCCCGTCCGCGCAACGCCGCTTACCAGAGCGGCAGGGTGTAGCTGAGAATCAGGCGGTTCTCGTCGAGATCGTTGCCGAAGTTGGAACGAACGGTGGCGTTGCGCCATTTCAGGCCCAGGTTCTTCAGCGGGCCGGTCTGCACCACGTAGGCGATATCCATGTCGCGCTCCCACTCCTTGCCCTCGCTGCTGCGTCCGGCGACCTCGACGTTGTCGCCGGAGATGTAGCGGGTCATGAAGGTCAGGCCGGGGATGCCGAGGCTGGCGAAGTTGTAGTCATAGCGCAGTTGCCAGGAACGTTCCTGGGTATTGGCGAAGTCGTTGATCTGCACGAAGTTGACCAGGAAGGGGTCGCTGTTGGCGATGTACGGGAAGGGGTCGTCACCGCTCATGCGCTGGTAGCCGGCGCCGAAGGCATGGCCACCCAGGCTGTAGGTGAACATGGCGCCGAAGGCCTTGTTGTCGAGGTCGCGGAAGTTGCCGTCCTCGCGGCTCTGCGAATAGCGCAGGTCGCTCTTCAGCGACTGCCCTTCGCCCAGCGGCAGCACATGCACCAGGGTGCCGTAGTACTGCTGGTAGATGTCTTCCAGCGTGCCGTAGTGCAGGCCGGCGGTGAGCTGCGGCGTGAGCTTGTACTCACCACCGCCGAAGACGAAGGAATCGCTGCTGCCGCCGATGCGGTTGCCGCTCATCTCGGTGTAGTCGCTGGAGCTGTTGGCCTTGATCCGGTTGATCTTGCCGCCCTGCAGGGTCAGCTTGTCGATTTCCTGGACGTTGAGCAGCGCGCCCTGGAAGGTCTGCGGCAGCAGGCGCGAGTCGTTGGCGGAGACGATCGGGCTGCGGAACTGCAGGGCGCCGACTTTCAGCGTGCTGTTGGAGATCCTGGCCTTGGCGGTCAGGGCGAGCTTCGAGTAATCGTCCTGCGAACCGCCGGAACGGTCGGCCGGCAGCAGGCCGGTGCCGGCGGTGCCGTCGCCGGAGTCGAGTTTCAGGCCGAGCATCCCCAATGCATCGATGCCGAAACCGACGGTGCCCTCGGTGTAGCCGGATTCCATGCGCAGCAGAAAACCTTGCGCCCATTCCTCAGCCTTGTCGCGAGCGCCGCTCTGACGGAAGTCGCGGTTGAAGTAGAAGTTGCGCATCTCGACGCTGGCCTTGCTGTCAGCGATGAAGTCGGCGTGCGCCAGGGTTGGCAGGCCGCTGCCGAGCAGCAGCGCGGATGCCAGTGGGTAATGGGGTTTCATGGTTGCAGTGTCTCCTGTTGGGAGCGCGCAGCGGCGAGAGCGGCTGCTTGGCAGAGCGCGTTTTGAATGATGTTGTTGTGGTCTGCGCGGAGCGCGCCGCCATTCTTCAAAGCGTTGTTCGGCTGCGTCCAACGAGAAAAAACAGGGGGCCGGCGATAGGAAAATTCATCCGCCGGGCGAAAAACCTCTGGCATGCAACCTGCTACGCCCAAGGCAGCATGGGTGCTGACGATCAGGCCCGGATGACGATATTGCGAAGAGGCGTTGTGGCATGAACCTGAGATTTCTCGAGACCTTCGTTTGGGTGGCGCGGCTGAAGAGTTTCCGCCTGACTGCCGAGAAGCTGTTCAGTACCCAGGCGTCGATTTCCAGCCGCATCGCCGCGCTCGAGGATGAACTCGGTACGCGTCTTTTCCTGCGTGATTCCAAGGGCGTGTCACTGACGCCCGAAGGGCAGAAGGTGCTCGAATACGCCGAGCGGATGATCGACACCATGCAGGCGCTGAAGCAGTCGATCAGCGATACCGGCAATATCCAGGGACGCATCCGCATCGGGGCGATGGATACCGTCATTCACACCTGGTTGAGTCCGTTCGTAACACGGGTGATGGAGCGCTACCCCGCAGTGGAGATCGAACTGACCGCCGACACCGCGCGTAACCTCAACGAGCAGCTGCTCAAGGGTTATCTGGACATCGTGTTCCAGACCGACATGGTCAATGGCGACAGCGTGCGCAATCTGCAGCTGGCGGTGTTCCCGGTGCGCTGGATCGTGCCCACCGGCTCGCTGTACCACCGCCGCTACGCCTCCACGGATGAGCTGGCGCGCGAGCGCATCATCACCTTCTCGAAGAACTCGCGGCCACACCAGGACATTCTCAACCTGCTGCACGCCGGCAGCGTCAGTGCGCCGCGTATCAACTGCGTCAACTCCATCGCGGCGATGACCCGGCTGATTCGTGATGGCTTCGGGGTCGGCGCCTTGCCGCCGGCGCTGGTCCACGATGAACTCAAGCAGGGGGTGCTGAGCATTCTCGACGACGTTCCCGAGCCGCCGGCCTTGCCGGTGGTGGCCACCTGGCGCACCGGGGTCGGGCTGGAGCTCAGCGAGGACATCATCGCCCTGGCCTGCGAGGCACTCGACGTCTACGCCGAGGAAATGGGCGAAGCCTGCATGGCGCGCGTCGCCCCGGCGCCGGAACAGCAGAGCGCCTGAGCCCTTTCGCTGGTCGACGGCCCCTCGAGAAGCCCTCTCGGCAGGCTCGCTCAGCGCGCGTGAATCCCGCTTGCCTGTCTGTCATGCCCCGGCGCAGGCGGCCTTGCCCAGGTTTTCCAGGAGCGGTCAGCGGTTGCCCGCTGCTGGTGCATTTGCCACAGCGATGCCCCGTTTCATCCCATAACGAATTCCGATCATGCGCCCCCGGTTTTTCTAGTTGGACAGGGTAGGGCGATGCGCTGAGACTCGAAATCGTCTTCCAGCCGCGCGTGCGGCGCACAAAGAACAATTAACAGGAGAGCACCATGAAAAGCATCGCATCGCGTTTCGCTATTACCGCTTTGGCTTGCGCACTGGGCGTCGGCGCCCAGGCTGCCGAGCGCTGGAACATGAGCGTCGAGCAGCCCGACGGCAACTTCATCACGACCGTGGCCAAGTCGTTCGCCGAGGACGTGGAGCAGGCCAGCCAGGGTGAGCTGCAGATTCGTGTGCACGCCAACTCGGTGCTGTTCAAGCGCCCCGAGGTCAAGCGTGCGGTGCAGACCGGGCAGATCCAGGCTGGCGACGTGCTGATGTCGGTACTGGGTAACGAAGACCCGATCTTCGAAGTCGACAGCGTGCCGTTCCTGGTGCGCAACTACGAGCAGGCCCAGGCGCTGTGGGCCGCCAGCCGGCCGGCCGTCGAGGAGCGCCTGGCCAAGCAGGGCATCAAGCTGCTGTACGCCATGCCGTGGTCGCCGCAGAGCATCTTCACCAAGACCCCGGTCGCCAGCATGGACGACTTCAAGGGCATGAAATTCCGTGCCTACAACCCGGCCACCTCGCGCATGACCGAGCTGATGGGGGCGGTGCCGACCGTGATCCAGACCGGCGAGATTCCACAGGCCTTCAGCACCGGCATGATCAACGGCATGCTCACTTCGCCGACCACGGGCGTGGACTCCCAGGCCTGGGACTTCTCTTCCTACTACTATGACGTCAAGGCCTTCATCCCGAAGAACTTCGTCATCGTCAACGCACGTGCCTTCGCGCGCCTGCCGGAAGCGACCCAGGCCGCGGTACTCGATGCCGCCAAGCGTGCCGAGGCGCGTGGCTGGGCGATTGCCCAGGAGAAGACCGGCGAGCTGGTCAAGACCCTGGCCGACAACGGCATGCAGGTGTCCGAGCAGGCACCGGCTGCGGTCGAGAAGGGCTTCGAGCAGATCGGCCAGACCATGACCGACGAGTGGCTCAAGCGCTCCGGGGCCGACGGCCAGGCTATCCTCGACGCCTACCAGCGTTGATGTCAGTGCCCATCGCTGCGTCGCAGCGATGGGCTTTTTCTTCAAGCTTGCCCAGGGAGCCCGCTGTTCATGACCCCACTGCACAAGCTCTACACCCTGTCCGGATGGCTGTCCGGCGTCTTTCTCGTCTCGATCTGCGTGCTGGTGGTGGCGCAGATCGTGGCCCGCCAGCTGGGCACCATGGTGCCGGCGGCCGATGAGTTCGCCGCCTACGCGATGGCGGCGTCCGGTTTTCTCGCCTTGCCCTATGCCCTGCAACGTGGCGCACACATTCGCGTGGAGCTGATGCTGCGCCTGCTGCCGCCTGGTGGCCGTCGTGCGGCCGATGTGCTGGCCACCCTGATCGGTCTCGGCATCGCCGCCTACCTGGCCTGGTACTGCACCCTGTTCGTGCTGGAGTCCTACGAGTTCAAGGAAGTGTCCTCGGGCCTGTTGCCGATCCCGATGTGGCTGCCTCAGCTGCCGATGCTGCTCGGCACCCTGATCCTGGTCGTGGCCATGGCCGAGCGCCTGGTGCTGACCTGCCTGGGCAGGCGTTTCGAGTCTGCCGAGGCCGATACGGCGATGAGCGAGTGAGCCGCATGGCTCGATCCTTAATTGCGGCCATCGCCGCACTGATTCGTGAGTGAACCCGTGGACTACACAACCATCACCATTACGCTGCTGCTGGCACTGTTCGTGCTGCTCGGCGGCGGCGTCTGGGTCGCCCTGTCGCTGCTCGGCGTCGGCATCATCGGCATGGAGCTGTTCGGCGGCGCGCCGGCCGGCTCGATCCTGGCCTCCACCAGCTGGGCGTCCAGCGCCAGCTGGACCCTGACCGCCTTGCCGCTGTTCATCTGGATGGGCGAGATCCTCTACCGCACGCGTCTTTCCGAAGACATGTTCAACGGCCTGGCACCCTGGATGCGCGGCATGCCGGGGCGCCTGCTGCACGTCAACGTATTCGGCTGCGGCATGTTCGCGGCGGTCAGCGGCTCGTCCGCCGCCACCGCCGCCACCATCGGCCGTATTTCCCTGCCCGAGCTGAAGTCGCGCGGTTATCCCGAGTCCATCGCCATGGGCTCGCTGGCCGGCGCCGGCACGCTCGGCCTGCTGATTCCGCCGTCGATCATGATGATTGTCTACGGGGTGGCGGCGCAGGTGTCGATCTCGCGCCTGTTCATCGCCGGCATTCTGCCCGGCCTGCTGCTGCTCGCCATCTTCAGCGGTTACCTGATGCTCTGGTCGGCCTGCAATCGCAGCCAGCTGCCGGAGGAGGGCGACCGCCTGCCGTTCATGGAAAAACTGCGCCGGGCCAAGTTGCTGATCCCGGTGCTGGGGCTGATCGTCGCGGTGATCGGTTCGATCTATGGCGGCATCGCCACGGCGACCGAGGCGGCGGCGGTGGGGGTGGTCGGCGCGCTGCTGATCGCGCTGTGTTCCGGGGCGCTGACCCGGGAGACCTTCATGGCCAGCCTGATGGGCGCCGTCTCCACCTCGTGCATGATCTTCTTCATCCTGCTCGGCGCGGCCTACCTGACGTCGGCGATGAGCTTCACCGGCCTGCCGGCGGCGCTGGCCGACTGGATCATCGCCAAGCAGCTGTCGCCGTACCTGCTGCTGCTGGCGCTGACGCTGTTCTTCATCGCCCTGGGCTGCTTCCTCGATGGCATCTCGATCATCCTGCTGACCACGGCGGTGATCCTGCCGGCGGTGCAGGCGGCGGGCATCGACCTGCTGTGGTTCGGCATCTTCGTCATCCTGGTGGTGGAGATGGCGCAGATCACCCCGCCGGTGGGCTTCAACCTGTTCGTCATCCAGAACCTCACCGGGCGCAACCTCGGGGCGGTGGCGCGGGCCAGTTTTCCGTTCTTCATGCTGCTGGTGCTGGCGGCGGTGCTGATCACCACCTTCCCGCAGATCGTCCTGGCACTGCCCGAGGCCATGCGCGGCGCCTGACCCTTCTCCATGGCTCGTTCGCCCTGCGCTGGCGGGCCATGGTTTTTCTCTTTTGCACCGTCTCGGTGCAGCCTTGAAAGAAAATGTCGCAGCACCGCAAGCGGTTGCAGGGCTTCCCTCGTTAAGCTCGGCGGTCATACGTGACCAGTCGGTCGTCTCCCTTCGCGCCGGTCCGATGCGACTCGCAGGTGTCATTGTCGCTTCATGGACTAACGTTGAACTAGCAGACCATTGCAAACGTAGACGCGGCAGCAATGGCAACGCAGGTGGTTGTTCAACCGCCTGGCAACACCCAGCGGCAGCGATCCAGATGTCCTGTCGAACCACCAGCCCAACGGAGCAAAAACATGGCGTTCTTTACGGCGGCCAGCAAAGCCGACTTCCAGCACCAACTGCAAGCGGCCCTGGCGCAGCACGTGAGTGAGCAGGCGCTGCCACAAGTAGCCCTTTTCGCCGATCAGTTCTTCGGCATCATCGCCCTCGAGGAGCTGACCCAGCGGCGTCTTTCCGACCTGGTCGGCTGCACCCTGTCGGCCTGGCGCATGCTGGAGCAGTTCGATCACGCCAAGCCGCAGGTGCGGGCGTTCAACCCCGACTACGAGAAGCACGGCTGGCAGTCCACCCATACGGCGGTGGAAATCCTCCACGGCGACATCCCGTTCCTGGTGGATTCGGTGCGCATGGAGCTGAACCGCCACGGCTACAGCATCCATACCCTGCAGAACAGCGTGTTCAGCGTGCGCCGCGACAAGAACGGCCAGCTGCTGGAGATTCTGCCGCGTGGCACCCAGGGCGAGGGCGTGCTGCAGGAAGCGCTGATGTTCCTGGAAATCGACCGCTGCGCCAGCTCCGCCGAACTGAAGACGCTGGAGAAGGCCATCCACGAAGTCTTCGGCGACGTGCGCATGAGCGTTGCCGACTTCCAGCCGATGAAGGCCAAGGCACGCGAGCTGCTGGCCTGGCTGGACCGCGCCAAGCTCAAGGTGGACAAGACCGAGCTGGAGGAAATCAAGGTCTTCCTCAGCTGGCTGCTGGATGACCATTTCACTTTCCTCGGCTACGAGGAATTCACCGTGGCGCCCTCCGCTGAAGGCGGCACCATGGTCTACGACGAGAAATCCCTGCTCGGCCTGTCCAAGCGCCTGCGCTCCGGGCTCAAGGCCGACGAGCTGCACATCGAGCCGGAGGCGGTCGCCTACCTGCGTGAAGCGCAGCTGCTGTCCTTCGCCAAGGCGGCTGTGCCGAGCCGCGTGCACCGCCCGGCCTATCCGGACTTCGTCTCCATCCGCGAACTCGATGCCAAGGGCAACGTGGTCAAGGAATGCCGCTTCATGGGCCTCTACACCTCGGCGGTGTATGCCGAGAGCGTGTGGAACATCCCCTACATCCGCCGCAAGGTGGATGTGATCAAGCAGCGCTCCGGTTTCGACAGCAGCGCCCACCTGGGCAAGGAGCTGGCCCAGGTACTGGAAGTGCTGCCGCGTGACGACCTGTTCCAGACCCCGGTCGACGATCTGTTCAGCACCGCCATGGCCATCGTGCAGATCCAGGAGCGCAACAAGATTCGCGTGTTCCTGCGCCGCGACCCCTATGGCCGCTTCTGCTACTGCTTGGCCTACGTGCCGCGTGACGTGTACTCCACCGAAACCCGGGTGAAGATCCAGCAGGTGCTGATGGAGCGCCTGCAGGCCACCGATTGCGAGTTCTGGACCTTCTTCTCCGAGTCGGTGCTCGCCCGCGTGCAGTTCATTCTGCGGGTCGACCCGAAGAGCAAGACGCAGATCGATCCCGTGCGCCTGGAGAAGGAAGTCATCCAGGCCTGCCGTTCGTGGAAGGACGACTACGCCGGCCTGATGGTGGAGAGCTTCGGCGAGGCGCAGGGCACCAACGTGCTGGCGGAATTCCCCGGCGGCTTCCCGGCGGGCTATCGCGAGCGTTTCGCCCCGCACTCGGCGGTGGTGGACATGCAGCACCTGCTCAGCCTGAGCAGCGAAAAGCAGCTGGTGATGAGCTTCTACCAGCCGCTGGCGCAGAACGAGCAGCAGCTGCACTGCAAGCTGTACCACGCCGATGCGCCCCTGCCGCTGTCCGACGTCATGCCGATTCTGGAGAACCTCGGGCTGCGCGTGCTCGGCGAGTTCCCCTACAAGCTGCGCCGTGCCGATGGCCGCGAGTTCTGGATCCACGACTTTGCCTTCACCTATGCCGAAGGCCTGGATGTCGACATCCAGCAGCTCAATGACACCCTGCAGGACGCCTTCATCCACATCGTCGGTGGCGACGCCGAGAACGACGCCTTCAACCGCCTGGTGCTGACCGCGGCCATGCCCTGGCGCGACGTGGCGCTGCTGCGTGCCTATGCGCGCTACCTCAAGCAGATTCGCCTGGGCTTCTCGCTGAGCTACATCGCCGCCACCCTGGTCAACCACGCCGACATCGCCAAGGAGCTGGTGCGCCTGTTCCGCACGCGCTTCTACCTGGCGCGCAAGCTCACCGCCGAAGACCTCGACGACAAGCAGCAGAAACTGGAGCAGGCCATCCTCGCTGCGCTGGACAACGTTGCGGTGCTCAACGAGGACCGCATCCTGCGACGCTACCTGGACCTGATCAAGGCCACCCTGCGCACCAACTTCTACCAGAACGGCGAGCATGGCCAGGGCAAGGCCTACTTCAGCTTCAAACTCAGCCCGCGCCTGATCCCGGACATTCCGCGCCCGGTGCCGAAGTTCGAAATCTTCGTCTACAGCCCGCGTGTCAAGGGCGTGCACCTGCGCTTCGGCGACGTTGCGCGGGGCGGTCTGCGCTGGTCGGATCGTGAAGAAGACTTCCGTACCGAAGTGCTCGGCCTGGTCAAGGCGCAGCAGGTGAAGAACGCGGTGATCGTGCCGATGGGCGCCAAGGGCGGCTTCGTGCCGCGCCGGATGCCGATCGGCGGCAGCCGCGACGAGGTGATGGCCGAGGGCATCGCCTGCTATCGCATCTTCATCAGCGGCCTGCTCGACATCACCGACAACCTCAAGGATGGCGAGGTGGTGCCGCCGGCCAACGTGGTGCGCCACGACGCCGACGACCCCTACCTGGTGGTGGCGGCGGACAAGGGCACCGCGACCTTCTCCGACATCGCCAACGGCATCGCTGCCGAGTACGGCTTCTGGCTCGGCGACGCCTTCGCCTCCGGCGGCTCGGCCGGTTACGACCACAAGGGCATGGGCATCACCGCCAAGGGCGGCTGGGTCAGCGTGCAGCGTCACTTCCGCGAGCGCGGCATCGACGTGCAGAAAGACAATGTCACGGTGATCGGCATCGGCGACATGGCGGGCGATGTGTTCGGCAACGGCCTGCTGCTGTCGGAAAGCCTGCAACTGGTGGCGGCGTTCAACCACATGCACATCTTCATCGACCCCAACCCGGACGCCGCGCGCAGCTTCGTCGAGCGCAAGCGCCTGTTCGAGCTGCCGCGTTCGAGCTGGGCCGACTACGATGCCAAGCTGATCTCCGAGGGCGGTGGCATCTTCCTGCGCAGCGCCAAGAGCATCGCCATCAGCCCGCAGATGAAGGCGCGCTTCGACATCGCCGCCGATCGCCTGGCGCCGACCGAGCTGCTCAACGCACTGCTCAAGGCGCCGGTCGACCTGCTGTGGAACGGCGGTATCGGCACCTACGTCAAGTCCAGCAAGGAAAGCCACGCTGACGTCGGCGACAAGGCCAACGACGCCCTGCGCGTCGATGGTCGCGAGCTGCGCGCCAAGGTGGTGGGCGAGGGCGGCAACCTGGGCATGACCCAGCTCGGCCGTGTCGAGTTCGGCCTGCACGGCGGCGCCAGCAACACCGACTTCATCGACAACGCCGGTGGCGTGGACTGCTCCGACCACGAGGTCAACATCAAGATCCTGCTCGGCGAGATCGTCGCCGGCGGCGACATGACCGAGAAGCAGCGCAACAAGCTGCTGGCGCAGATGACCGACGACGTTTCCGAGCTGGTGCTCGGCAACAACTACAAGCAGACCCAGGCACTGTCGCTGGCCGAGCGCCGTGCGCGCGAACGGGCGGGCGAGTACAAGCGCCTGATGAATGCGCTGGAGAGCGCCGGCAAGCTGGATCGTGCCCTGGAGTTCCTGCCGTCCGATGAGGAGCTCAACGAGCGCGCCAACAACGGCCAGGGCCTGACCCGTCCGGAGCTGTCGGTACTGATCTCCTACAGCAAGATCGACCTCAAGGAGTCCCTGCTCAAGTCCCAGGTGCCGGATGACGACTACCTGGCCCGCGAGATGGAAACCGCCTTCCCGGATATCCTCACCGAGAAGTTCGGCGACGCCATGCGCCGTCACCGCCTCAAGCGCGAGATCGTCAGCACGCAGATCGCCAACGACCTGGTCAACCACATGGGCATCACCTTCGTGCAGCGCCTGAAGGAGTCCACCGGCATGAGCGCGGCCAACGTCGCCGGCGCCTACGTCATCGTGCGTGACCTGTTCCGCCTGCCGTACTGGTGGCAGCAGATCGAGGCGCTGGACTACAAGGTGCCGGCCGACCTGCAGCTGCAACTGATGGACGAGCTGATGCGCCTGGGCCGTCGTGCCACGCGCTGGTTCCTGCGCAGCCGGCGCAACGAACTGGACGCCGCCCGCGACGTGGCGCATTTCGCGCCGCGTATCGAGGCGCTGGTCGGTCGCCTGGACGAGCTGCTCGAAGGCCCGGCGCGCGAGCAGTGGCTGGCGCGCTACCAGAGCTTCGTCGAGGCTGGCACGCCGGAGGAGCTGGCACGCGTGGTCGCCGGCACCAGCCACCTGTACACCCTGCTGCCGATCATCGAAGCCGCAGACGTGACCGGCAAGGATGCCAGCGAAGTGGCGACTGCCTACTTCGCCGTGGGTGGCGCGCTGGAACTGTCCTGGTACCTGCAGCAGATCACCAACCTGCCGGTGGAGAACAACTGGCAGGCACTGGCCCGCGAAGCCTTCCGCGACGACCTCGACTGGCAGCAGCGGGCGGTTACCGTGTCGGTCCTGCAGATGGTCGACGGCCCGCAGGACATCGAGGCACGGGTGGCGCTGTGGCTCGACCAGCATCAGCGCCTGGTCGATCGCTGGAAGGCCATGCTGGCCGACCTGCGCTCGGCGACCGGCACCGACTACGCCATGTACGCCGTGGCCAACCGCGAGCTGATGGACCTGGCGCAAAGCGCCTGAGCCATCCGCTGAAATGAAAAGCCCCGCCTAGTGCGGGGCTTTTCATTTCAGGCCGCGCGCGTAGCCCGGATGAAATCCGGGGCCGTACTCCAAGGATGCTCAGAATGAATTTCAGGACAGGGTTTGGGGATTCCCCGGATTGCATCCGGGCTACGAATGGAGCGCCCGCACGGTTTGCTCCCCTCTCCCATTCATGGGAGAGGGGCCGGGGGAGAGGGTCGGGCGCGCCGCACTTCGCCAAACCAGTACGCCGCCGCATTGACCGCCTTCGTAGCCCGGATGAAATCCGGGGCCGGCAACGGGGCTGTACTACGGATTCCCCGGATTGCATCCGGGCTACGGACACAGCGCCCACAAGATTTGCTCCCCTCTCCCATTTATGGGAGAGGGGCCGGGGGAGAGGGCTGGGCGCGCCGCACTTCGCCAAACCAGTACGCCGCCGCATTGACCGTCTTCGTAGCCCGGATGAAATCCGGGGGCGGGCTACGGGGCTGTACTGCGGATTCCCCGGATTGCATCCGGGTTACGGTCGCAGCGCCCGCACGGTTTGCTCCCCTCTCCCATTCATGGGAGAGGGGCCGGGGGAGAGGGCCGAACGCACCGCAGTCAAAAGACCGTGCCAGCACTTGCGTCAGCGCAACATCTGCTCGACCAGGCGTTTCTCTTCGGAGAGTTCACGCTGGCGTGCGTCGATGCGCGAGGCCAGCTGGAAGTTGTTGCTGGCGCGGCGCTTGGCGTAGTCCAGCTGTTCGATCGCCTGGTTGTAGTCACCCACCAGTGCGAAGAACTCGGCGCGTGCCTGGTGCAGGCCGATGGTATTGCCGCTCAGGCCACGTACCTCGGCGACCTGGTACCAGACGTCCGGGTCCTTGCTGCGGGTCTTCAGCAGGTCATCCAGCGCTCGCTCGGCATCCGGGATGCGCTGCTGCTTGAGCAGCAGGTCGATGCCGCTCTGTTGCAGCGGATAGTTGCTGGGGTACAGGGTGCGCATGCGCGCCTGGCGGCGATCGGCCGCGTCGAGGCGGTTGGCGGCCATGTCCAGCTCGATCTGCGCCAGGTTGTAGACGATGTCGTCCGGGGCCTTGCTCAGCAGCGGTGCCAGGGTCTTGCCGGCCTCGTCGAGCTGGCCGGTCTTCATCTGCGCCAGGACCAGGCCATAGCGCGCGGCATCCAGCCCCGGGTTCTCGTCGAGCATGGCGCGGAAACGCTTGGCAGCGACCCCGGGCGTCTCTTCATAGGTCAGTTGCACGCGGGCGCGCATCAGCTGGTAGCGCAGGCTGTCCTCGCGGCCTTCCACCGGGTACTGCTCGGCGCGGTTGCGGGTGTCGGCGATGCGCGACTCGGAAACCGGGTGGGTCAGGAGAAATTCCGGCGGCTTGGCGTCGTAGCGGTACTGGCGCATCAGGCGCTCGAACATCGACGGCATGGCGCGCGGGTCGTAGCCGGCCTTTTCCAGGTTGACCAGACCGATGCGGTCGGCCTCCTGCTCGTTCTGGCGCGAGAAGCGGCGCTGCTCCTGAATCGCCGCAGCCTGGGTCGACATGATCGTGGCGATGCCGGCATCCCCCGCGCCCGCTGCCGCGGCGACGATGCCGGCGAGCATGGCGGCCATCAGCGGCAGTTGCATGCGCTGCTGCGCCTCGACGCCACGGGCGAAGTGGCGTTGCGACAAGTGCGCCAGTTCGTGCGCCATGACCGAGGCGTACTCGGCTTCGGTCTGGGCGTAGAGGAAGAGGCCACCGTTGACCCCGACGATCCCGCCTGGGGCGGCGAAGGCGTTGAGCTGCGGACTGTTGAGCAGGACGAACTCCAGGCGGCGGTCCTGCAGCTGGCTGGTCTCCGACAGGCGATAGACGCTGGATTCGACGAAGTCCTTGAGCTGCGGGTCGTCCAGCTGCGAGACCTGGCCGCGCAGCAGGCCGAGCCAGGCGCGGCCGAGTTGGTGTTCTTGCTGAGGGGAGACGATCGAGGAGCTGGCATCGCCAAGCGACGGCAGGTCACTGGCTCCCGTGTGGGCAGCGAACAGGCAGGCCAGCGTCAGCAGGGTGGGGCGCAGAAAAGTCATGCACTCAGGGCTCTCGGAGGGCAAAGGGGGTTACTGTAGCCGGCCAGCTAGCGCGCTGGCCAGGGTTGCAGTGGCTTGGTTATCCTAGCGCCCTTATCAGGAGTAGACGATGACAGACGTACCGGCTTTCGATGCCGAACTCGACGCCTGCGGGCTCAATTGCCCGTTGCCCTTGCTCAAAGCCAAGCTCGAGCTCAATCGCCTGGCCAGCGGCGCCGTACTCAAGGTCAGTGCCACCGATGCCGGTTCGCAGCGCGACTTCCGTGCATTCGCCACGCTGGCCGGTCATGCGCTGCTGCATGAAGAGGTCGACTCGGGTGTCTATCGTTACTGGCTGCGCAAGGCCTGAGCCCTTCGCCGTCCTCCCCAGCACATCTGCAGATTAAGGATCGTTGATGGTCAAGGTTATACGCGACTGGCTGCACCGCTACTTCTCCGACGAGCAGGCCGTGGTGCTGGCCGTGCTGCTGGTGCTGGGGTTCGCCGTGGTGCTGACCCTGGGCGGGATGCTCGCGCCGGTGCTGACCGGCCTGGTGCTGGCCTTCCTGATGCAGGGTATGGTCAACGGCCTGGAGCGCATGCGGGTGCCGCAGGTGCTCGCCGTGTGGCTGGTGTTCACCCTGTTCATGGGCTGCCTGGCGGTGTTCATGCTGGTGCTGATGCCGTTGCTGTGGCAGCAGCTCAGCACCCTGTTCAACGAGCTGCCGCGCATGGCGGCCGAATGGCAGTCGGTATTCCTGCTGCTACCGGAGCGCTACCCGAACCTGATCACCGACGCGCAGATCGTGCAACTGATCACCAGCATGCGGGGCGAGGCCGGCAAGTTCGGCCAGTGGGCGCTGTCGTTCTCGCTGTCCAGCCTGCCGATGCTGGTCAGCGTGATGATCTACCTGGTGCTGGTGCCGATCCTGGTGTTCTTCTTCCTCAAGGACCGCGAGCAGATCGGCCAGTGGTTCCGTGGCTACCTGCCGCGCGAGCGGGCGCTGATCAGCCAGGTCGCGCAGGAGATGAACCAGCAGATCGCCAACTACATCCGTGGCAAGTTCATCGAGATCATCATCTGTGGCGTGGTCACCTACATCGCGTTCGCCTACCTGGGGCTGAACTACGCGGCGCTGCTGGCGCTGCTGGTTGGCCTGTCGGTGGTGGTGCCTTACATCGGCGCGGTCGTGGTGACGGTGCCGGTGGCGCTGATCGGCCTGTTCCAGTGGGGCTGGAGCGACCAGTTCATTTACCTGATGGTGGTCTACGGCATCATCCAGGCCCTCGACGGCAATGTGCTGGTGCCGTTGCTGTTCTCCGAGGCGGTCAACCTGCACCCGGTGGCGATCATCTGCGCGGTGCTGCTGTTCGGCGGCCTGTGGGGATTCTGGGGCGTGTTCTTCGCCATTCCGCTGGCCACGCTGTTCAAGGCGGTGATCAACGCCTGGCCGCGCACCGAGCTGGAGTCTGCACAGGCCTGAGAGGGCGGGTCGCAGGAGCCAGCGGTCTTTGCTCCTTGTCTGGCCGCTGGTGCTGGGGCCGCGTTGTTCCTCTGGGAGAGTGGGCATCCGCGACCGGCGGTGTGCGCCTGGAGCGCATCGCGAATGGCCGCTCCAGGCTCCTCGGGCGAATCACCCCGTAGGCGCGGCTTCAGCCGCGAAACAGGCGAATGACTGGAGCGATTTCCCTGTCAAACGAAAAAGACCGCGAATGCGGCCTTTTTCATGCTCGGTCCCGCTGGTGCGGGGCTCGGCATTCGCGGCTGAAGCCGCTCCTACAGCAGGCGTGCCCGGTCTCAGCGCTTGTTCAGTTCCTGCGCGGCGGCCAGCACCTTGTCGACATGGCCGGCAACCTTGACGTTGCGCCATTCCTCGCGCAGCACGCCATCCTTGTCGATGAGGAAGGTGCTGCGCACGATGCCCATGTACTCCTTGCCGTAGTTCTTCTTCAGTTGGTACACGCCGAACAGGTCGCACAGGGCGTGCTCCTCGTCGCTGATCAGCTCGAAGGGAAACTCCTGCTTGCACTTGAAGCTCTCGTGCTTCTTCAGGCTGTCCATCGACACGCCGAAGATCAGCGTGTTGGCGGCCTGGAACTGTTCGAAGCGCGCGCGGAAGTCCAGGCCCTCGGTGGTGCAGCCGGGCGTGGCGTCCTTCGGGTAGAAGTACAGCACGACCTGCTGGCCCTTGAGGTCAGACAGCTTCACCTGCTGGCCGCTGGTGGCTTCGGCCTGGAAGTCGGCAACGGCTTGGTCGATGGCTACGGTCATGGGAATTCCTTCAATAGAGGCGGTCGATGATCTCGCGCGGCAGTCATCTGCGCGGCAGACGGCGGGGCCTGATGAGCAGGCCGCCGCTGCGGTTACTGGCGCAGGGCCGTCGCGCGGCGAATCGTCATGGGTTTTGCGGGCGCCAGGGTTCGATCAGCGCGTCCAGGTTCAGGGCGTCGGCGAAATCGAGGAACTGATCACGCAGCCAGCTGATCTGGGTGCCTGCCGGCAGCGTCACCGTCAGCGTGGCGTTGAGCATGGTGCCGCCGGTCTGCGGTGCCTGGTAGGTATCGCAGGTGAGGTTCTCCAGCTCCACGCGGTGGTCGATGAAGAACTGGCACAGCTCGTTGAGGATGTCCGGGCGATACACGGCGCTGACGTAGGCAACGTAGGGCAGCGCCTGCGGGCGAGCGTCGGCGGCGGCGCTGCGGATCAGGTTGACCGAGAAGTCGTGCTTCTTGGCCAGCAGCGGCAGGCTCGACTCCAGGCGCGCCAGGGCGTCCCAGCTGCCGGACACCTGCAGCACCAGGGCGCTGAACTCTCCATGGCGGCTCAGGCGGGTGCTGATCACCGCACAGCGGTTCTCGTGGCTGGTGCGGCTGAGCAGGTTGGTCAGGGCCATGGCATCACGGCCGAGAGCGCTGATAACGAGGAATTGTTCGCGAACGGGGGGGGTGGACATGCAGCCTTCCTAAAGCGATGAACGGTCCGCGCACGAGACGCCGCAGACCAAAGAGAGCAGGTTAGCGAAAAGCACCGCCGAGGGGAATGGCGCCGCCACCCTCGTCGCCCCAAGTCGGGAGCGGATATGCCCTTGTCCGTTGCTTGTGCCGGACTGGTGGCACCAGTACCATTACGGCTCAATTTTTCCGGCAGGAGCAGTTGCATGATTGCGGGCAGTATGGTGGCACTGGTCACGCCCATGGACGCGCAGGGTGATCTGGATTGGGCGGCCCTGAGCAAACTGGTGGATTTCCACCTGCAAGAGGGTACCAATGCCATCGTCGCGGTCGGCACCACCGGTGAGTCCGCCACGCTGGACGTGGGTGAGCACGTCGAAGTGATCAAGCGCGTGGTCGACCAGGTCGCTGGCCGTATCCCGGTCATCGCCGGCACCGGTGGCAACTCCACCCGTGAGTCGGTCGAGCTGACCCGTGCGGCCAAGGACGTTGGCGCCGATGCCGCCCTGCTGGTCACCCCGTACTACAACAAGCCGACCCAGGAAGGCCTGTACCTGCACTTCCGCCATATCGCCGAAGCCGTGGCCATCCCGCAGATTCTCTACAACGTGCCGGGCCGCACCGTCTGCGACATGCTGCCGGAGACCGTCGAGCGCCTGTCGAAGATCGACAACATTATCGGCATCAAGGAAGCCACCGGCGACCTGCAGCGTGCCCAGGACGTGCTGAGCCGCGTCGGCAAGGACTTCCTCGTCTATTCGGGCGACGACGCCACTGCTGTCGAGCTGATGCTGCTGGGCGGCAAGGGCAACATCTCCGTCACCGCCAACGTCGCGCCGCGTGCCATGAGCGACCTGTGCGCCGCTGCCATGCGTGGCGAGGCGGCCATCGCCCGTGCCATCAACGACCGCCTGATGCCCCTGCACAAGGCCCTGTTCCTCGAATCCAATCCGATTCCGGTGAAGTGGGCGCTGCACGAAATGGGCCTGATGGACGAAGGTATTCGCCTGCCGCTGACCTGGCTCAGCCCGCGCTGTCACGAACCGCTGCGCCAGGCCATGCGCCAGTGCGGCGTATTGGCTTAATCGAGGAATTCTACGCATGAAGCGACTGGCCGGATTTTCCGCCCTTGCTCTGATCGTCTCCAGCACCAGCGGTTGTGGGTGGCTCTGGGGTGAAGATGGCTACTTCCGTGATCGCGGTAGCGACTACCTGGAAGCGCGTCAGACTGCACCGATGCAACTGCCGGCCGATGTCCAGGCCAAGCGTCTCGACCCGCTGCTGCCGGTGCCTGCCCAGGTCGCCAGCAGCAACTCGACGTCCCGCGAATTCGAGGTGCCGCGCCCTCAGCCCCTGCAGGTGCGCGGCGACGAGCGTGAGTTCAGCCTGCAGCGCAGCGGCGACTCGCGTTGGGTGGTTGCCCAGCGCGTGCCGGCCGAAGTCTGGCCGCTGGCCCGTCAGTTCTTCGAGGACAATGGCTTCCGTATCGCCAGCGAGCGCCCGCAGGTCGGTGAATTCACCACCTCCTGGCAGCGTTTCGACGAGCTTTCCAGCACCATGGCGCGCCGCCTGAGCAGCCGCGTGTCCGGTGTCGCACCGGATGCCGAGACGCGCGTACGTGTGCGCATCGAGCCGGGTGTGCAGCGCAACACCAGTGAAGTCTTCGTCACCAGCGCCGAGCGTCCGGCCGGCAGCAGTGCCGATGTCGCCTTCGCCGAGCGCAGTGGCAACGCCAGCCTGGAGGCGGCACTGCTCGACGAAATGCTGGTGAGCATGGCGCGTGGCGTGGAGCAGGGCGGTTCCGTCTCGCTGCTCGCGGCTCGCGACTTCGATGCTCCCAGCCGCGTCAGCCTGAGCGAAGACGGCAACGGCAACCCGGTGCTGAACCTCGGCGCCGACTTCGACCGCGCCTGGTCGGGTGTCGGCCGCTCGCTGGAACTGGGTGACGTGCGTGTCGACGACCTCAACCGCAGCCTTGGCCTGTACTACATCAACCTGGCCGAAGGTGCCCAGGTCAATGAAGAGAAGCCCGGTTTCTTCGGTCGTCTGTTCGGCAGCGAGCCGAGCAAGGAAGAGATCGAGGCGCGTGCCGAGCGCTATCAGGTTCGCCTGACCCCGGTGGGCGATAGCGTGCAGGTCACGGTGGAGAAGGACCTCAACACCATCGCCCCGGCCGATGTATCGCGCCGCGTGCTGAGCCTGATCCAGGACAACCTCGGCTGATCCAGGCAGCAGCTGCCTCAGCCTCCAATCGATGGGCGAAATCCTAAAGGGTTTCGCCTGTTTTGTTTGCCACGAACGGAAATGCCGACATGAGCACACCTACCACCCTGAGCCTGAAGAAGATCTACTCGGGCAAGGTCCGCGACCTCTACGAAATCGACGACAAGCGCATGCTGATGGTGGCCACCGATCGTCTGTCGGCATTCGACGTGATCCTCGAACAACCGATCCCGGAGAAGGGCAAGATCCTCACCGCCATCTCCAACTTCTGGTTCGACAAGCTGGCCGGCGTGGTGCCCAACCACTTCACCGGTGACAAGGTCGAGGACGTCGTGGCGGCGGCCGAACTGCCTCTGGTCGAAGGCCGTGCCGTCGTCGCCAAGCGCCTCAAGCCGGTTGCCGTCGAGGCCATCGTGCGTGGCTACATCGTCGGTTCCGGCTGGAAGGAGTACCAGAAGAGCGGCACCGTCTGCGGCATCGCCCTGCCGGCTGGCCTGAAGGAAGCGGCCAAGCTGCCGCAGCCGATCTTCACCCCCTCGACCAAGGCCGCCGTCGGCGACCATGACGAGAACATCAGCTTCGAGCAGTGCGAAGCCATCATCGGTGCCGAACTGGCGGCCAAGGTGCGCGACACGGCCATTGCCCTGTACAGCGCTGCGGTCGAGTACGCGGCCACCCGTGGCATCATCATCGCCGACACCAAGTTCGAATTCGGTCTCGATGAAGACGGCACCCTGACCCTGATGGACGAAGTGCTGACGCCCGACTCCAGCCGCTTCTGGCCGGCCGACAGCTATGTCGAAGGCAAGAACCCGCCCAGCTTCGACAAACAGTTCGTCCGCGACTGGCTGGAGTCCACCGGCTGGAACAAACAACCCCCGGCCCCGGCCGTGCCGGCGGACGTGGCGCAGAAGACGGCGGACAAGTACCGCGAGGCGCTGACGCGCCTGACCGCCTGACCGCCCAGACAGGCGCCGCCGGCAGTACCGGTGGCGCCTGTTTTTTACAAGCGACTGATAGAACAAGAAAAATTTTCAAAATTAGCTTCGCCAAAGCGTATTGAGCTGTTATGATTCGCGCCGCTTGGGAAGATGCCGGAGTGGTCGAACGGGACGGATTCGAAATCCGTTGTGTCAGCAATGGCACCTAGGGTTCAAATCCCTATCTTCCCGCCATATCTCAAGCTTAAGCCCCTGAAATTCCTAGAGTTTCGGGGGCTTTTGCTTTCTGCGGCATGCAAGGTGTCGAAGAAGTGTCGATGACTCTATTTTTCTACTGTGCTATGAAGGCAACTGGCCACCCTGTTTTGTCGGCCTTCATCTCTCAGCAAGAAACGGAGTTCACCATGAAATTCACAGCCATCCTCATCGCCGCAGTTCTCTCTGTGTCATCGGCAGTCGTCTTTGCACACAGCGGCGGTACAGATTCAAAAGGCTGCCATCGAAACCACAAGACTGGCGACTATCACTGCCACTGAGTTGAAATAGCCCTCATTGTGTAGTTGGGGGCTCAACATCGAGACTGCAGCTAGTTCTGGATAGGTGGCCACATCCTGGCGACGTGCACCAAGGCGAGGATCCAGACCGAATCACGCTCAGCCTGATAGACAAGACGGTAGTTCTCGTGGGGGATCAGCTCGCGAGTACCAGCAACCAATCCCAACCTACCCTTGTCGGGAAAGTCAGCCAGCGAGGCTGCTGCAGCGCTGAATAGCTCATCCATATGCACGGCAGCGCGAGGGTTTTCAGTAGTGATGTATTCCCAGATGTCCAGACGGTCCTGCAAGGCCTCGGGCGTCCAAATAACCTGTATCAACGACTCAACGCCTTAGCACGCCGAGCGGCGAATTCAGCTTCTACATCATCATTGGACCGACCACGACCAGCCTCTACGGATGCCCTGGCAGCAGCCACCTTGCGTTGGACGAACTCATCATGCTCCTTGGCCTGTTGCTGCTGGCGAATAAAGTCGCGCATGAGGTCACGCATGACCTGAGAGGCGGGCCGGTGTGCGGCTTGAGCTGCTGCCATAAAGCCTTCACGCAACTCGGGTTCAAGCTTCAGGTTGAAAACCGCTTCTTTGGCCATGTTGAGTCACCTCGTGTCTTGGCTGTATCTACAACGTATATACGTTATGTGCATCTTAAGCCAGGCAACTGGCACAGGAAAGCACTCACCGGACGACGTGATGATCGCCAAGAAGCGCTGCTGATCGCTAGCGGGGCGGAGCCTGATGGCATCCAGCAGGTGATTCGGCGCCAGGTGCGTATGGCGCATGGTCATGGCCAGGGTGGTGTGGCCCAGGACTTTCTGCAGGGTCAGGATGTTTCCACCGTTCATGCCGAAATGGCTGGCAAAGGTATGCCGTAACACGTGTGTGTGATGACTGGCCAGCAGGCAACGGTAAGCCTGGCAAAAGGGGACGGATTTATTTATCGCTCTTGGCAGATCGCAAAATAAATCTGTCCCCTTTTTACCCTTTAAGTCAGTGTCCACTCAGCCGGGACAGATGAGGGTGCTCAGTTTTCGATAGCTACGCACCGAATTCAGGAGCAGACGTTTCAATAGGATCGGCACAAAGTGTTGGAGTGCGATAGGCAGAAATCGGCGCAAAAGCGAGCGGTCTGTCCTATAAATAGATACGTTCCTTTTATGTCGAGCCGGATCAATAGTGTTGAAAAGATAATTCGCAGTTTGGAGCAAACGGTGAAATGGAGGTCGAATGCGAGCCCTAAACTTCTGTAATGTACAAGCCATCAAGCAGCTAATTTGCCCAGGGGTGAATATCAGCTCCCAAAGCTTCTATACCCATAATGGGCTGGTTCATTCGAGTATCAGTAATGGCGTTAGCTACTTTGATGCACGCAATCTTCCTGGCCTAAGTTCCCGGCGTGTATATGCCGTGATCAGCGCCAATAATGGGTGCGGTATTTATGTCCCGGTCGGACGGCAATCGGTTGGTAAGCAAATGTTGGAGAGAGTTCCCATCTGCGTAGGCGGCGGGAGCGATATGTGCTTCACTCCCACTGGGCTAACGCCGGAGACACCTGAGCAGACAATCAGGCGTGAGGCACGCGAAGAAATCGGTGCCGACCTCGATATACTCAACATGCAGCCTCTCAATGTCCAACAAGTGAGTCCGCGTCAGGCTGCTTATTATTTGGTTCGACTAAATACAGAATTGTCGAGCTTCCAATATTCGTGGGATATTCATAATAGCGACCAAGTTATTGCAATGCGCTATTGGGCAATCCCGGATACATGGGAAACGGTTCATGGTAGTGGGCACCAGCACATAGTGGGCGATATGGCCAAGTTGCTTTTTGATGATTTAAGTTGCGATGTGGTGCATCGTCCTATGTGGTCCACAGAATGGCACGCATATGCCTATGACAAGGCAATAGGAGAAATGCTTACGGCCTCAGTTCGACATCCCTTCAGTGATAGCTGCTTAACTATCCTGTCAAGATGGTATGCCAATCTTCGCCACAATTACCATAATAACTATGCGGATTACCCTGTGGCATTGCAGGCGGAGCATGAGGATGGCTGTAATCGTCGTTGCGCCTGGCAGTTCGATCAAGATGTACTACTTTAGATGCATGTTGAGTTTAATAGCCATGCATTGTATGCAATGCAACTCAGGATCAGGGTAGATTATTTGAAAGTTGACTCTAATCCTGAGGATTATTCAATTGGAGGAAAAGGGGGGGTATTTATCGCTCTTGGCAGTCGAAAAATAAATCTGTCCCCTTTTCTTTCGCATAAGCAAATAGTGCATATGCAATGAGTAAAGGCCAATGCACATTAGGAATTCGTATGGTTTCCACAGTGCACTCTCTTGTAAGCATTTAACGATTAATCTAACGGAAAAAAGGGGCGGATTTGTTTGCTGCGCTCGCCTACCATAAAATAAATCTGTCCCATTTTCTTCAATACACTTGTTAGGCTGTTGTTTTCCAGATGAAATGCAAAAACTCATCTTCATATTCCGCGAACAAATCAACTATAAAGTCTCTTTCCATAGTACACATTGCTAGTGCGCCAACAAATTCCCCACTATTTAGCGGTAGATTGGGTTTGGTTATCAATGCACTGCATTGATTTAGCACCATATTATTAAATTCATTTTCTGTAAGCGGTCTAGAATCTGATTCAAATACATATGGCTTAAAATACTTTTCTCTGTTCGACCAGTCGTCCTGCAATTCTGCTGCTAACCAAAATTTTAGGCCATTGTCGTTGGCCAGTTTTGGAGCTCGTGAAATTCTTATGCATTCTTCTGAGTCAGGAGCATCAAAAGCGTACGAATTATATGTTGTGTAATATAAGCCTCGATAGTATCTCAAGTGGAAATCATCAAAGTTGATTTTTTGTAAATCGGTACGGTTAAACATTTTTCAGTCTAGCGTTTGGTTAAGGGGCGAGCGTTAGCCCGTCCCAGTGAGCGAAGCGAACATTTTGAACCACTAGTTAGGCGGTGTGTAAACCATCGCTATTTCTCCAATACAACGCTGATTCGTACTGGAATGAAACCACAAGGTTAGCGTCGGTTTTGGTTGCAAGGTGTTTTACAAAGCGCTCCAGATCGCCAAGCGCAGAAAAACCTTCTGGTTCCGGCCCTTTTATTCGTATGTAACAGCGAATGGCCACGGGGAAGTCCATGCCTTTAGTATCTTCCGTGTATAACGTGTGGTCATCTAATTCGCACGCGGCGCTCACTATTAATCCGGATTCGAAAATTCCTTCCACCGTATGGTCGTCACTGTTTCTATCCCGTGCGCCGAGTTCGCTCAATGTCGTAGAGATAGTGGTTATTGAAAGGCGTTCATCGGCTTCAAGGTGAATGTCGAGACTCATTTTTAGCCTAACGTTTGGTTAAGGAGCGGGCTTTAGCCCGTCCCAGTGAGCGTAGCGAAGGGTTTGAACCACTAGTTAGGGTGTGAGTGGATAACTTTCGCCGTCATCGCCTTGAACTCTTGCGTCGAGAACTTCAGAAATTTTTATGAGTTTATTGATGGCGTTTTCAGATGGGTTCTTTGTGTAAATTTCGCAAAGGTAGGGGTTGTACCAAATAGGGAATTGCTCAAGCTCAAGACGTACTAAGAAATCATTTGTTGAATTTTTATTGTCGCGCTGGATTTGGCTGTCCGTTGTTACATAATTATTCCATTCTTCGTGGCTTATGCACGGGCCGTTTTCGTCAGCCCAAAAATCTTTTTTAGTAATATGGACATCATAACCTGCATAGACGAACTGGCTTACCATTGCCAAAAACGCAGCGAAGATTAATTTCATGTGTAGCCCTAACTATAAATTAGGCGACATTGCTGTCGCATAACATCCCCAGTAATGTCTGGTAATCAACCATAATTCGGCGCAAGCCTTTGATTTATCACGTATCAACGGTGAGAAACGCGACACTCTCAGGTTGGAAAAGCGACACCGAAGACTTAAAGCACAGGGGCTTGATGGCCAGAAGCTAGCCATAGCCGCCGAACCTGTCTAGCTGACGTGTCGAAAAAGTGTCGAAATCAACGGGCGACAGAGTGCCGCAATGGGCAGGAGGGGGAGGGACGAAAGCCCCGGCTTTGCTAGCGTTGGGCAGGGAAGGGCAGTAACGGACAGCAGTTCAAACGGGTTCGACGCTCACTGCTTTCCAGTGATCAGGTGTGCTGCCCACGGAAGAGGGCGTACCGAACGACCGTTGCACCCAGGAGCACCATTGCCCAGGCGGATGATGCATTGAACGCCGCCGCTGCTGGCCGCCAGAGGCTGTCCATCGAGTCCGTATTGACAGGCCAGACGAACAGAGCACTGGCCAGCGCCGCAGCTGCAGCGAGCAACCAGGTCCAGTGATCAAATGCACGGATGCGATCGGGGGAGGCACCCTTGGGCCTCAGCTTTGCAAAAGCGAGCGCCGTGGTAGCCACAACGAAGCAAACAAAAAAAGCGAAGACAATCATCCTGGGCACCTAATGTTTGGTTCAGGGGCAGATTCTAGCTGCTATGCAAGAAGGTGAGCTTCTCTTACTCTGGCAGCCCTTTGAACTCTGGCACATCACCAGTCGCCCGACCCCATGCTGCTTTGCTTGATGTGAAAATTTGCGCAGTCGGCAGCGTAGCAATTTCTGTGTCCAAACAACCCGCAGGAACAACGAGCAGGTTTGTAAGTTGAGTGCTGGGCAATGCTGAGCCACACGACCGGCAAAAGCTTTTGCTGTGGCGGGTGCCTGGAAGCGTAAAGGATGTCACAGAATCTACCCCCGCCAGCCAGGTCAGTTTAGCTGACTGCGAAAACAGATTTGATGCATAAGCAGAGCCAGTGTCCTTTTGGCAGTGTTTACAGTGGCAGAGGTAAAAACTGTCGAAGTCTCCATGGATCTCAAATTTCACTGTGCTGCACAGACAAGAGCCAACATGCTTAGTCATAGCTATCTCTTCTATGGTCTACATATTAATCAGGCATGACGTTTACTTAAGGCGCAGGTGTTAGCCCGTACCAGTGAGGGAAACAGACGGATTGAGCCGCTTGTTAGGCTTGCTCAACCGGTATTCAAGCCGCAAATCATAAGGAAGATTAATTGTGGCTTCCACAGGCCCAGCAAGACATGAAGTTGCCAGGGTTGCTTTCCTTGCAGTTTTTGCACCGCCACTCGGCTTCGCTTTGCGAATAATTTGATTCTTGTTCGTATTGAAATCGGCCGACAAGTTTGGCAGCAGCTTCAAACTGTTCGGGGTGTACCCAGAGTTCAGGGTGTATGGGTTTGTTAAAGGAAATAACCGAGCGGATGGAGCTCTGGTGTTCGTTCAGTATTTTTACAGTTATGCCATTGCTTTGCAGGTAGCTAGCTATCAGATTTACCTGGATAAGGCTGTCAGATTCCAATAGTTTTCGCAAAATAAATGCCTGATGTCTGATTATGGGGTTGGCTTTGGGGCTGTCCCGGTGAACGGCTTTAACATGTTGTCATGCGCTGTGCTCGCCGAAAAATACAAGTGTCCAATCGCCGATCTCAAGAGTGTACAGAGAACATTTATTGTCACTTGTGAATTTAACTTCATGGATTGGAGCGCTGAAGAGAGGGTTGAACGGTCCACGTTCATCAATTGCGGTAGAAAGCAGGCCGACGCATTCTTCGAATTGCCACTTTAGGTCTTCTCGAGCGGTAGGAGATAGGTGAGAGAGTGATGTGTCTAGCGGGCTCCAGGACTTTTTTATAAATTCGTCGCGGTTTGAAAGTGATGTTTTTATTGTTGAGTATTGGATTTTACACTTCTTGAGGTGCAAGGCTAGGTCGGCTTCTAGCGTTCCGTTGCGCTTATAAATGCCTACAGAGATTCCTGCTTTTCTGTTCGCAACTATTTCTAGTGCCTTGAGAAATCCATGAGTGAAGCTTAAGGCATTATCAAGTTCAATCGGTAACTGCATAAGGTGTATGATGCTTGGTTAGTGGGGGTGAAAAGGGCGGATTTATTTATTGCGATTGCCCATAGAAAATAAATCTGTCCCCTTTAGCTAGTCCCCTTTAGCTAGTCCCCTTTAGCTACATGAGCTACATGGGCTGTGGCTAACGGTTAAGCTAACGGGCAGCCAAAAGCGTAGCTTTTGGAGGTCCAGCGAACGAAGTGAGCAGCAGTTGAGCGCATTGTTAGACAATACTCCCGCCGTGTTTGGTGATTGAGCTTTTGATGAACTTGATGCCTGCTTCATCGATACAGGTTGTTGGTATTGATGTGTAGTTACCGTCGTTGAATTTCAGGAAGATGAACTTCTCGTAGTGCCTCATGCTGGTGATGTTTGGCCATGGGAATTCAGCGTTGCCTAGCGGTGATTTGAATGAGATTCCATAGTTCTTAAGTTCAAGAGTACACACCGCATTTTCTAGTTTTTTTGCGTTGCTAGAGGCGAGCTTTAAATGTGCAATGAATAAAGAGAGCATGATACTTATTACGACTGCAATTGCTCCAATGGCTGTACCTATCAGCCAGCCTCGGTTTCCAATGAAGAATTGCCAGGAAATGAAGCCTGAGAGAGCAATTACTAGGATTGGAAACCTGATACCGATTAGCTGTTTGAAAAATGTAATGGCTGCTAGGCGTAAAACTCTAGGTGTGTAGTTCAGTTGATAGCTCAGCTGCATTTTTTTGCCTAACAGTGATTAGATAGTCTTCCGCACTAATCCAAAAGCAAGGAAGGTGGTATAAATCCGAAAAGCGGGAGCCTTAAAATCAGGTAAATTTTAATATTTCAATGATTTAGAGGTCGGGATATGCGACAGCGCGTATTCGCTTGACTTCCACATTTCACGCTTTCATTACTATTGGATAGGTATACACAAAGGCACTGGGAGGGTGCAAGGTAGACGAGAGAACGTGTCGAAAAAGTGGCGAAATCAACGGGTGACATAGGGCATCAGTGGGCAGCTGCGATGAGACGGAACCCCCGCTTTTGCTGACGTTGGGCAGAGCAGCGACGGGCAGCCGTCTGAGCGGGATCAAATCCCCATCTTCCCGCCATATCTCAAGCTTAAGTCCCTGAAACATCCAGCGTTTCGGGGCTTTTGTTTTCTGGGGCATGCAAAGCGTCAAAACCCCTGCGGTTTGGCGTTTCGACGAGGCGTGCCGGCACCTTTGGCGTCGGTAAACCTTCGACTCGCTCACATTCCTTGCATCCTCTCGGGGAGTGGAAAAGGTCGATCCTGTGAGGGCTCGACGCTGTCTCCCAGTCAAGGAATCGTTATGCGATGAGGCAAAGGGCGGGGTGTTCAACCGGCTTGCGGCGTTAGTCAAAAAAGCAGCGCCAAAATCATGATGAGTGGTCGTTAATCACCGCTGAACCCGGCGATAAGCTCGGTTGCAAGTCGGAGGTCGTGCTCGCGTTCTCGTGGGGCGGCGGTCTGGCGGGACTGAGTAGGCCTGCGTTGGCCGTTTTATCCATGGAGTTCAGTCATGATCGATCTTGCCACCTGGAACCTCACCATTCCCGTAGGCGTGCCTGCGACCGTCATCGATACGCCCCTCCTGGTCGGCGGGTATCAGGATGACTACTTTCAGTCCCGCGACGGGCGGATTTTCTTCTGGGCGCCGGCCAATGGCTCTACCACCAGCAACTCGGTGTACCCGCGCAGCGAACTGAGGGAAACCTATGCCGATGGCACGCTGCGGAACTGGTCCTACACTGCTGCGACCGATGTGCTGAGCGCGACTGCCAGAATCACTCAGGTGCCTGCCAGCGGCATGTTGGCGTTCTCGCAGATTCACTCCAAGCAGGGCACTTCACCGCCCTTGATGCTGGGTTACCAGTATGTGCCGCAGACGGGTTACGGCAACGTGGTGATCGCGTTTCGCGGGCATCCTGCCGACGCCGATTCGTTGAAGATCGTGTTGTCGAGCAAGGTGAGGTTGGACCAGGACTTCAGCTATGAAATTCACCTGGCGAAGAACGGCACGCTGAGCATTGGCCTGGTCGAGCCGGGCGGAGCGGTGAAGACCTGGAGTCGCAGCTTGAACAAGGCATGGGCGAGCCATGCGTTGTACTTCAAGGCAGGGGTCTACACCCTCGACAACAGCGGCAACGAAACCAATGCGGGAGCGGCGACCTTCAGCCAGTTGAAGGTCGAGCATCGTTAGCTGCGGTGTTCCGTCGACGCGGTCCGCGTCGGCTAGTTGCTGCAGGTCGGGGCGTCAGTCGAGTCGGCCTCTGCGCCCTGGAACTGCGAGATCTGCAGGTGGCAGCGACGGCGCACGGTGCTGTCGAGTATCTGGCTTTGCAGCGGCAGCAGGTCGCCTGTCAGCAGGTTCTGCAGCAGCGGAGTGGCCTTGAAGTGGTTGTCGCCCAATATGGTGTCCTGCATGCCCTCTACCCGGATCATGGCCTTGCCGATGCTTTCCAGGCGGTTGCCGGTGATGACCAGTCGGCCGGCGCCGGGTTGGGCGTTGCGCAGGCTGATGGCGTATTCCGGTGTCGAATGGATGCGGTTGTCGAGGATCAGCGCGCCGCTCAGTTCGGCTGCGTCGATGGCGCTCAGCCTGCTGTTGGCGATCAGGTTGTCCTGGACCAGCAGCCCTGAACCATCGCCGATCTGCCGCAGCATCAGGCCGTAGCCCAGGGATGCACCCAGGCGGTTGCCCTGTATCAGCAGGGCGCCGTGCTGCGCACTGACTTCGATGGCACTCTTGCCCGCGCGCAGGATGAGGTTGTTCTGGATGCGCCCGCTGCTGCTGCCGCTGACGCGCACGCCGCTGTTGTTCTTCACCCCGTCGATGCGGTTGTCGGCAAGCAGAAAGCGGCTGTTGCCGAGGTCGATGGCGTACTGCTGCTGCCTGATGAACTGGTTGCCACGCACCAGTGCCTGGCTGTGATTCAGCTCCAGCGCGCTGGCCATTTCCTCGAAGCGACTACCCTCGATCAGGATCTGTGCCGGAGGGCGATTCGCCGACTGGTGCGGGCTGAGGCCACTGCTGACGCCGCGCGAGAGGTTGGCGTTGTAGCCGATCCTGACCAGTTGCGAGGTCTCGATCTGCAGGCGGCTGCCGGCCCAGTTCATGATGAAGGGGCGGGTGGGGCGGTCGGTGTCCGTGGCACGGCCGTCGCTCCAGCTCTGCAGCCTTGAGTTCTGCACGCGCAGCAGCCCCTGGTTGATCAGTGCCGTGCCGGATGGACCGAACAGGTAGAGCACCTGGTCGTCGATCAGCAGTGCAGCATCGTCGGCGATCATCAACGGGTAGCTGAGCAGGTAGCCGTCGTCATGGCGGCCCAGGACCCGGGCATCGTTGAGTTGCGTGCGCAGTTGCTCCAGGGTGATGCTGCCGCCACGGATCACCACGGCACGCGGGTGTTGCGCCTGGTAGCTGGCGATGGCGCGGAACAGGCCGTTGTGCACGAACGGCTCGAACGGCCAGCTGCCGGCCTGCGCGGAGTACATGGGCTCCAGGGTGACGCTGCCGCGCTTTCCGGGGGCCTGCATGTCGAGTACAGGAGGCTGACTGCGCTGCATGATCTGCGTGCTGCTGCGCTGCTGTTGCTGCTGCTGCCAGTGCGGGTCGAGCGTGTGCAGGGCCGCTGGCGCACCGAGGGCCGCGAGGCTGAGGGTGCAGGTCATCAGCAGCAGTGCGCGGGAAAGGGTCAGAGCCTGTGACATGGCGACAATCCTGGGTCAGTTGGGCCGGGGATACAGCGGCTTGAGGTCGCCGCCTACCTGGCTGTAGTGGTTGATCTCCTCGCCGTGTGCCTGGTACAGGCGGCGGCCCCACTGGTGTTGCGGATAGCGGTTGAGGAACGGCAGCAGCCAGACCATCTTGTGCGGGCCGACATCGGCCTGGCGCTCGCTCAGTTCGGCGACGGTCCCGGGCTCCAGCACGGTGCGAGCGGCGAAGTTGGCCAGGCCGGCGAGCTGGCTGCGCTCCTGTTCGCTGAGCGGGCGACCGTTGAATTCCGCGGCCTCGACCAGCAGCATCAGCGGCACCAGCGCGTAATGGCTGTAGTCGGCGGCCAGGCGTCCTCTGGCGACTTCCAGTGGCAGGTATTCATAGTCCCCCTTACCTTGGGCGAGCTGGCTGAACGCCCGGCGCAGGGCGACGTCTGCCCAGGCCAGGCCCTTGTCGTCATCGAGCAACATGGCGGTGGCGGCGACAGCCCACGCCGCCCAGTAGTCGTGGTTGTTGAAGTAGATGCCGCTGTCGTGGCGACGAGGCTCGTATTCGGCGACCACCTTGGCGGACAGCTGTTGCAGCCAGCGCGTCTGCACGGGGCTCAACCGATAGCGCTGGTCACTCAGCGCCTGCACCTTGAGCAGGGTCGAGGCGATGGCGGCGAGGGCCCACTTGCGCGAGGCCACGCCGGTCTTGCTGGCGTCATCGCTGAGCAGGGCCGAGCGGCTGCCCCAGGCGTCGAGCCACTGATCCAGGCAGGCCAGGGCGATGTTGGCCTCGTTGGCCTTTTGTGTGCGCTGGAACACCTGGGCGGCCTTGATCAGGCCACCGATATAGCCCTGCACCTGCTTGCGGATGCGCTGCGTGTCCTTGCTCTGCCGGGCGACCAGGCGGCTCTTGCTGGGGTCGCGCTGGTCGTACTTGCTGTCCAGCTGCAAGTGGCCGGTGTAGGCGGCTGGCGGCGTCTTCGGGCAGCGCTCCTGGCGATAGTCGCCGACCAGGCGTGACGCTGCCGTCGACTGCGGCGCCCAGATCGACTGGGCCGCGTTGGCGCCCAGCGAGGCGCAGAGCAACAGCAGCAGGGCCGTCAGGCGGGGGCTCACAGGCATAGCTTGGTCTCGATCTTGAAGGGCTGCTCGACGGTTTGCGTGGGTTCGAGCAGCACCGACAGCAGGTTGGCGTCGCGGAATTCCGGGGCACGGCTCAGTTCGAGGTAGTACTGCCCGCCCGTGACGATGGCCTCACGGCGGAACCACACCTTGTCGCGGGTGCCGTTGTCGTAATAGGTGATGATGTAGAAGTTCTTGATGTTGGGATCGCTGATGCGGATGTCGAGCACGGCGTCGCGGCCCTTGAGGTTCTGACGCGCCGCCCCCGTGTTGCTGAGCAGCTCGAGGCGGTCGTTGAGGCCCATGCCCGGTCGTTCCAGCTGGGCCTGCAGCACGCTGTCGCTGGCCTTGCAGCCGCCGTTCACGGCGGGGATCAGCTGGCGGTAGGTCAGCTCACCGTCCAGCCGGTAGTTGGCCGGCAGCTCCCAGATGATCAGTTTCGGTGCCTTGTCCGGCGAGTAGTTGCTCGACTGCAGGTATTCCAGCAGCGAGCCGTCCTGGCCGGCCCCCGGCAGCGCGTAGTTGATCAGGTCGGTGCTGAGGTACTGCTTGAGGAATCCGTCGAAGTTGAACTGCTTGGTCTCATCCTCGCGGGCAGCGGAGTTACTGGTCCCTACCAGCACCACTTCGGGGTCGGGCTGTTCTTCGAACAGCAGTGCGGCGTCGTTGCTCTCCGGCACGGTCTGGTAACCGGGCACGAACTGGTAGCCGAAGTGGTTGCCGCAGATCGCCGCCAGGCCAAGGTTGAGCGTGCCGTCCTTGTACAGCGTCAGGGTCTGCTCGGTGACATAGCCCTTGCGCGGCAGTTGCGCATAGACCGGGCTCTGGCGAATGGCCTCGGCCGTGAGGCGGGCCGTGGATTCTGCGCCTACCGGGGTCCAGTGATGGTCGCGGCGGAAGAAGAAGTCCTTGGGCGGATTTTCCACCAGGGTCATGATGTCGGGGACGATGGCGCCGGCGTCGCGCATCTGCTGCAGGAACCGGCGCAGGCTGCCGCTGGCTTTCTGGTAGTCGAAACCGTGCGCCTGCCCGGGTAGCAGCTGGGCGCGGTGCATCAGCCCTCGGGTCGGTTGCACGGCTACCGCGACCTGCGTGCCGTGCTTGGCGAAGGCCTGCATCAGGCGTGCGAACTCCGGCTGTGCAGCCGCTGGAATGCCGAAGTCATTGGTCAGGTCGACCTCCGAACGAAACAGCCAGCGATCCTTTCCAGGCACGATCTGCTTGAGCGCTTTCATGTTGCCCTCGGCGTATTCCTCGGGGGCGCTGAGGCGTGGGCAGATCAGGCATTGCAGGTCCTGGCAATCTTCGGCCTGCTCGGCTTGCGCAACGGCAGGCGTGGCGCAAGCGCCGGCGGCGATCAGGCTGCCGACCGCCAGTAGTAGAGGGTGCTTCATGCGTTTGCAGGTCATCGTCCGCTCACTTGTTTGGCCAGGCCGTCGGGAGTCATTCCGTCGGGTCGATGCTGTTCGCCAGGGTAATCGCGCGGAAGCCGCTGCCTGCCGGGAGCAGGGCGTAGCTGTAGGAGCGGCCCTTCTTCAGGAACAGCTCGTCGAAGTCGACCAGCCTGGCGTCACCGGCGTAGGCGGCGAAGGCGATCTTCAGCTCGTTGACCATGCGGCTGCCGGTCTGGTCGTGTTCGATCATGTCGACCACCACATGCTGGCCGTCGAGGGTCTTCAGTGCCGCCGGCTTGGCGGTGAAGTTGTAGAACGCGATCTGCGCCTTGCGCGGCTCGTTGACGAACTGGTCGGCGATCAGCTGCAGCTGGCCGTCGCGATAGAGCACCGTGCTGGCGGTATTGGCCTTGAGTTCACGCTCCAGCACCTGGCCGGCAACCGTGATGCGTTGCACTCCGGGAGCGACGAAACGGTAGCCGCCGAACTGCCCACCGGTGACGGACTGGGGCTTGTTCTTGCCGCTGAGCGTGACCTCGACGTTGCTGTCGCTGAGGTTCAGTACCCGCACGAAGGCCGAGTTGGCCGGGGCGACCGGGTCATAGAGGTCGGCATTGCTGTCCTGGGCGGCCTGGGCGCAAGCACTGCCGAGCAGCAGGATCATGACGCGAAGAATGAGGGCGGGCATAGGGGTACCTCTGGCTGGTGGAGATGTCAGGGAGAAGGGATCTGGCGTTGGGCGAGGAGGGTGCGCACGGGGAACTCCCAGATCACCGTCTGCACCTCGTCGCCACTGGCGGCAGGGCCGGCCAGGAACTCGTTCATGGACTGGAACGGGCCGCGCGCTTCCAGGGCGACGGTCACCAGATCGCGCTGCAGCGCCTGCTTGAGGAAGCCGGCGAAGTTCCAGTCGTCGATACGCGTGTAGCTGGTGCCCACCAGCGCCAGGGAAATGGCCTCGTCGCCGAACAGGCTGGCGCCGAGGCCGCCGCTGTCGTGCTTGAGGGTTTCATGGAGCTGGATGTACACCGGTTCGAAGTAGCTGGGCGCCAGCCTGGGGTCGAATTTCAGGTAGTTGAGCAGGTCGCCGGTGATCTGCTTTTCGCCGGCGGCCTGGGTGATGTAGGGCGTGTCGCCGCGCAGCTGGGGGAACTGTCGGGCCAGGGTCTGCGCCGCCAGCTCGGCCCCCTTCGGGCTCCAGTGGGTGTCGTTGCGCAGGAACAGCGGCTCGGCGGCGGCGACGTCCTGGTACGCGCTGCGCAGGTCGACCGTGTCGATACCGCGCTCGGCCAGGCGCTGGCTGAACTGCTGGTAGAGGCTGCTGATTCGCTCGGCCGGCGCGTAGTTCGAGTGCTCGGCGTAGGTGTCGAGCTTCATCGGCACCGGCAGTATGATCAGCTGCTTGCCCTGCTTAGCCAGTTGCGCGTGGACCTTGTCGATCAGCGCCAGTTGCTTGTCCAGGTTCTGCTCCAGGTCGCTGGGCAGCAGGTACTCCTGGTTGGTGAACAGCCAGCCATCGCGGCCCAGCACCACGCCGCTGGCCCCTTCGCGGAAGATCGCCTGCTGGATGTTCGCCCACAGCTCCACGGATGGGTCGCGCAGAAACAGGCGCTTGTCGTAGAACTGCTCGAACTTGCGCACCAGCTTGCCGTCGAGAAACAGCGACAGGGCCTGGGTCTGGGTGCTGGAGAACGCGAGCACCGCAGGCAGCGAGTACAGGAACATGCCGCACAGCAGAACGCAGAACAGGATGCCGTTGATCTTGCTGGCCGAACTCATCACCGGAAACATGTCGGCAACCTCAGAACTGGAAGTACAGGAAGGGGGAGAAGGAATTCGCCGCCAGGCGGGTGAGCGTCAGTAGGAAGCCGAGCCACAGCAGGAGCATGCCGACGCCGCTGACGTGCTGCATGAAGTACCCCTGCTGGCCGGCGTTGGCGTAGTAGCGGATGTTGATCGAGCCGGCGACGACGATCCACAGCAGGGCGATCAGGGTGAAGGTCATGGTCATGGCCGAGGTGCCGAACCAGTAGAGGTCCAGCGAGCCGAAGCCGTTGACGCCGATCAGTGCCTTGTAGATCTGCAGGGCGTGGGGCAGGGCGCCAGTGAAGAACAACGGCATGCAGGACGCCAGGACGAACATGCAGCGCGCGTTGCGCCAGAAGTTGTAGGGCGTGTTGATCTTGGTGGCGATGCCCAGCCGCCGCTCGATGACCATGGCGATGCCGAAGAACAGGCCCCAGAAAATGAAGGCGAAGCTGGGGCCGTGCCACAGGCCGGACAGCATCATGGTGATGACCAGGCCGACGAGCATGCCGACCAGGCGCTTGCGCACCAGCGGCATGTACACGTAGTCGCGCAGGAAGTCGGCCAGGGTCATGTGCCAGCGCTGCCAGAACTCGGTGATGCTCTGCGCGATGTAGGGTTGGTTGAAGTTCTCCGCGAAACGGAAGCCCATCATCATGCCCAGGCCGATGGCCATGTCGCTGTAACCGGAGAAGTCGAAGTACAGCTGCAGCGCGGAGACCAGCAGGCCGAACCAGGCGTCCGCCATCTGCAGTTCGCCACCGCCGATGAACAGCGTGTTCATCGGCGCCAGGGAGTCGGCGATCAGCACCTTCTTGATGAAACCGAGCATGAAGCGGCAGGCGCCCAGGGAAAACAGTTCCAGGGAGTGGCTGCGGTTCTTCAGCTGCTTGTCGATCAGGCTGTAGCGCAGGATCGGCCCGGCGATCAGCTGCGGGAACAGGGCGATGTAGGCGGCGAAATCGACGAAGCGATCGGTGGGCTCCGCGTTGCGCCGGTAGATGTCGACGATGTAGCTCAAGGCCTGGAACACATAGAAGGAAATGCCCAGCGGCAGGATGATGTGTTCCAGGGTGAAGGTATTGATACCCAGCGGCTCGAGTACCGCGACCAGCACGTCGGCACCGAAGTTGGCGTACTTGAAGTAGCCAAGGGTGGCCAGGTTGCCGATCACGCCGACGCTCAGCAGGCGAAAGGCGATCTGCTTCTCGCCGGCATCGATTCGTGCCTTGATGCGCAGGCCGAACCAGTAGTTCCAGTAGGAAATGGCGACGAACAACAGCAGGAAGTCGGGCCGCCACCAGGCGTAGAACAGGTAGCTGCCGAGCACGATCACGTAGGAGCGCCAGTGATCCCTGGCCAGGTAATAGCAGAGCAGGAAGACCGGCAGGAACAGGAACAGGAAGACATTGGAGGCGAAGATCATGCTGGCGCTGCTCTCGGTCAGTAGGTCAGGGTGATGCCCAGCGTCACCTGGTAGTCGTCGCCGATCTCCAGTGCGCTACCGGCCCTGAAGTAGCTCAGGCTGGTCAGGGTGTTGAGCTGGATGCGCTTGCCGTCGTAGGCCAGCGGGAACATGCGCCAGTAGTGATTGATGTCTAGCACCTGGCCCAGGTGCGACGACCCGCTGTCACGCACCAGGCCGTCGGTGGTGGTGCGCAGTGGCAGCTGCGCGGAGGCATTGCGCAGGCGCAGATCGCTCAGGCGCATGTCCAGCTGGCTGCGGTCGGTCGGCTGGGTTTCCAGGCTGATGCCATAGAACGCCAGGTTGCTCAGGTTGACGCTGACCAGGTTGCTGACCAGGCGGCTGCTGTAGCTGAAGGGGTCGTTGCGCCGGTCCGACTGGATGCGGTTGAGGCTGAAGCCGTCGTTGCCGCTGTCGTCCGGGCGGTCGGTGAGACCGGCGCTGAGGCCGACGCGCGGGGTCCAGGGCAGGCTCTCGAAACGCTTGCCGACATCGCCGACCAGCGCCCAGCCGCGCTTGTCGCTGCGCTCACGCTGGCCGTTGGCCTGGGTGATGTCCTGCGTGCCGTCGAGCCGCACGGCTTCCAGCTGGTAGTCGCTGACCAGAGAGGTCAGCTGGCGCGTGTCGCCGCGCAGGAAGATGCCGTAGCGCAGGCCGTCGAAGTCCTGGCGATCATCCACCGAGCTGCCCGAGTGATCGTCCTCGTGCAGCAGGCGTGCGCCGATCCAGTGATCGGCATGCCAGCGCCAGGCGTACTCGGCCATCAGGTAGCGGATGTTCTTGTCGCGCGGGTCGAGGCGATTGTCGTCGGAGTTGTAGTAGTAGAACTTCTCGGCGACGGCGACGAAGCCGCTGGCGAAGCTGTCGTTGTAGTCCAGGCGCAGGGCTTCGATGCTGTCGTCCCACCAGATGCCGAAGCGATCACTGAAGCGCTGGCGGCCGAAGGTGGCGGAGAAGCGCGGGTCGTCGCCGAGCAGGTTGCGGCGTGCGTAGAACTCGCGGGCCTCGCTGTAGGCATGACGGCGCCGGCTCAGGTTCTCGTCGCTGCCCTCGGTGTTCTGCAGGGCATTCGGGTCGGTGTCGTAGTTGAGCCACAGGCGACCGAACAGCTCCCACCTGGCCCAGCGCTGCTCGGGCGAGTACCAGCGGTAGGAGGGCTCGTAGCGCAGGCTGAAGAAGGTGCGGCGATCCTCGCCGAGACGGGTCTCGTCGGGGCCATAGCCGGTGCGCATGAACAGCTTGTGGGTCAGCAGCGAGGTGACCGGTTCGAGCTCGGGCGACAGGCTGCCGGCCTCGGCCGCCGGGTTGTCGAGCTCATCGGCCTGCGCCAGGAACGGGGGCAGGCAAGCGAGCAACAGGGCGGCGCAGCGCAGGGCGTTGGGGCGGATCACAGGGCGAACTCCTCGATGAGACGGTTGCCATCACGGGTGGCGGCGGTGCGTTGCTCGGGCGTCAGCCTGGAGCCCAGCGCCTGCGTCAGCGCTGCTGCGCGTTGATCGCCCAGTTCCTGAGCGGCGAAGGCGAAGGTGTAGGCCTTGGCGTTGTCGCGGCAGATGGCGCGGCCATAGGTGTAGAGGCGGGCAATGCGCATCAGGGCGTTGATCGAGCCAGCCCTGGCTTCCTGCAGGTACAGCGCCAGGGCCCGTTCCTGATCGGGCTCGTCCAGGACGCCCTGGTTGTACATGTCGCCTTCGAGCAGCGTGGCTTCGGGGTAGTGCTCGGCTTGCAGCTCGGCGATCAGGCGCTGGCTCAGGTGCGGATCGAGGGTGCGCCACAGCACCATGTGCAGCCTGGCGCGCAGGGCCTTGATGTGTTGCGGGGTGATGGGCTGCTCACGCTCGGCCATGCTCAGGCTGAGGTTCTGCCCCTGGCGCTGTTCCAGGCGCTGGACCAGGTCCACCACCGGCTCCGGGCCGTAGCGATCCGGGGCGGTCATGAGGAAGTTGGCCTTGCTGACCATTGCCGGGCCGAAGTCACGGGCGATGGCGTTGTCCAGCCACTGCAGCACCTCGCGGTCGAGCTGTTCGATGAGGCTGGCGTGCGCCTGGGCCTTCAGCTCGCGGGCCTGTTTCTCCTCGTCGGTCTGCGCACGCGACAGCGGGCGGCTGTTGTTGTAGGCGCTGATCTCGGCATTGCGCACCTCGGTCAGTTGCTGGGCGATGCGCTGCACCAGGTCGACCGGCAGGGTGGCCATGCGCGGCGCCAGTTGCTCGGCGAACGCGCGGAAACGTTGGTTGCGCGCCTCGCCGAGAAAATCGTAGTAGCGGTACACGGCGCGTGGGTCGCTTTCCACCGCCAGGCGGAACCACCTGTCAGCAGACTCGGTGTCACCGGCACGGGCCGCCGCGACGGCGCGGTAGAGCGGGGCGTGGCAATACACCAGGCAGGCGCGGTCATAGAGGTCGATCAACTGCGTGACTTGTGCCGCGTCGAACAGCTCGGGAAAGACCAGGAACACTTCCAGGCGGGTGTCGACGCTGATGAAGTCGCGCCCGGCCTTGAAACGCTGCAGCGCCTGGTCCATGTAGGCGCGGTTGGCCTGTTGCCAGCGCGGCTTGTAGTCCACCAGGCGCGCCAGTGGCACCAGTGCGCCGATATCGCCGCGGCCCTCGGCGAAGGCCTGCTTGAACAGTTCGATGGCGCGTGCGGTGTTTGCCGGGCTGCGGCTCGCCAGCACTTCGCCGAGCAGTCGCGTCGCGCCCAGGTCGCCACGGGCGGCCAGGGCACGCAGGTCCTCCTCCACTGGCGCCAGGTTGTCCTGGAACAGCGCGTAGCGAATCTGTTCGAGGCTGCGGGCCGCCTGCGCCGGCCCGGCGATGGCCAGGGACAGGGCAGTGGTGCACAGGAGCGATCTGAGCGACATGGTGACCTCAGAATGTCCAGCGCAGGGGCAGGCCGAGCTTGAACTCGACGGCGGCCGGCAGTTGATAGGCGCTGAGCGGCAGCGGGTGATCCGGCTCGATGGTCAGCTCGACCATCTGCCGCTGATCGTCCACGCGACTGGAAACGATCTCGCCGGAGAAGGTGTCGTCGCTGCCCAGTACACGCATCTCCACCGCACGAACCCGCTCGAGCTTGTCCATGCGCTCGAAAGGCACGCTGGCCTTGATGTTCAGTGGCTGGTCCTGCGGCAGCAGATGGACCAGCTCCTGCTGCTTGTAGGCGAAGCCGTCCAGGCGTGGTGCAGGGAAGTAGAGGCTGCAGTTGCACGGGCTGGCGATCACCGTTTCCACCGTGACCCGACCCAGCAGGGCGGCGACATCCTGCTCGCTGAGGTCGCCCAGTGCGGCGATGTCGGCGGGGCTGGTGAGGCTGCTGGCCAGTTGCGTGGAGACGCTGGCCAGTGGTTGCCCGGTGCTGACGCTGGTCTGCTCGGCGCCGATCAGGTAACGCAGGTTGCCGTTCTCCGGCATGCTGACGATGTAGGCGTTGGCACCGACGACCGCTTGCGCGGCAGGCATCTGGAAGAACAGCAGGTAGCTCTTGTAGACGATCAGGGTCACTGCGGCGGCGCCGGCGCAGAAGAACAGCAGCGAACCGAGGGCCGCCTTCAGGCGCTCTGCGGGCGTACGTGCGCTGGCCTGCTTGGTCTTGCGCTCCTTGATGTAGTTCTCGCGCTGCATGACGTTGAACAGGCCGTTGATGTCGGCGATGTCGCCGGACATGTAGGCGGAGATGATGTAGCGCAGGATGTCGCGCTTCTGCCGGTCGAGCTCGACGAACTCGGCGCCGACTTCGCGGCCGCGCTGCGAGACGATCTTCAGCTTGGTATCGATGTTCAGGTCGACCGTGTGCAGGTTCAGCTTGATCGAGCCGTTGAACAGGCTGCCGATCTTCAGCGGCTGATCCAGCAGCAGGCCGATTCCGCCCAGGGAAATGTCCTGGATCTCGCACTCCAGTTCCTTGATGCCGTTGCCTGCCAGGGTCAGGCGGGCAGGGATCTTGGCGCGAACGAACTGGCGTTCATCGATCGCTTCATGAACAACGTTTGCAGGTAGGACAGTGGTGCTACTCATAGCATTCGCGCCTTTGCTTAGGGTTGCGTGAGTTCCAACAGGACCGAGATGACCCCGAAGAAAATGGCGATGGAGGACAGCAACATGGTCTTCGAGGTCCAGCGGTTGAGCGCCGCATCGAAGCTGACGTTGCCGTTGCTGATCGTGGTCTTCTGCCGCGTCCAGCTTTGCTGGTCCATGTGGAACATGGTGTAAACCTTCATCACCGAGCCGACGATCTGGTTGTAATAGAGAACGAAGGGGTACATCGGATCGACCGGGTGCTGGGTGAAGAAGAACAGCAGCGTCACCAGGGTCCGCGACAGCAGCACCCAGAACAGGTAGATCAGCAGGTACTGCACGCCGAACAGCAGGCCGGCCACCACCGAGGCGCTGAGGCCCATCAGGCAGGTCCACATGGACACGCGCTGGTCGTAGAGCACGTACATGGTGAACAGGCCGAGGCGATCGAGGCCCAGCAGGCGGGTCGCGCGGAAGTTCTGCCGCAGCGAGTTGCCGTACCAGCGATACATCAGCTGCCGCGTGGCGCGCAGGAAGCTGTTGTCTGGCGGGTGCTCGACGGTCAGGGTATGGCTGTCCGGCACGTAGAAGGTGTCCCAGCCGGCGCGCATCAGGCTGAACCAGGATGACTTGTCGTCGCCGGTGAGAAACTGGAAACGGCCCAGTCGCCAGTGGTCGAGGAAGTCCGCCTCGACGTCCTTGATGAACGCCGGGTCGGTCATCACGCTGGCGCGGAAGAACGACAGGCGCCCGGTCATGGTCAGCACGCGCTTGCTCAGCGCCATCGAGCACATGTTGATGTGCCGCTGGACGAAGCGCATGGTGTGCCACTCCTGCATCAGCCTGCTGCCTTCCACCTCGCAGAACTCGTTGGTGGTGATGCCGCCGACGCTGGGCAGGTAGGCGAACAGGGTGACGGCGCGCTCCACGCAGCCCGGCAGCATCATGGTGTCGCCGTCGACCACGCCGACCACGGCGTTTTCCAGTGGCATCTGCCGTGACAGGGCGCGGAAGGCGTGGGCCAGACCGTCGCGTTTGCCGGTGCCGCGAGCCCGCACGATGACCAGCTTGATGTCGTCGCGATCACGCACCTCCTGGCGCATGATGTCCTTGATGAAGTTCTCGTCACCCTTCTCCACGATGGAAGCGATGATGGTGCAGGGCACCGGCATGCGCTGCACTTCCTGGAACACCGACTGGTAGACCTTGAACGTGGTGTGCGTCGGGATGCGGAAGCTGGTCACCACCATGAACATATGGTCGGGCAGGGCGGCGTCGCCCATGCGTTCGACGGCCTTGCGCATGCGCGGAAACCGCCAGTGCAGGAAGTACATGCCACGCAGGTAGTGGGTCGCGGCGTTGCCGTAGCGCCACATGCCCAGGGCGCCGATCAGGAAGATGAACTTCTGGTGCGACGGGTCCAGGTAACTGGGGTCGACCATCTCCGAGGCGAGCGCGATCAGTGCGATCAGGCAGAGCCAACCGCACAGTTTGCCGAGGCCGGGCGAGGCCTCGAACCACCCCAGAGGTGCTGTTAAATGCCTGAGCATGGGCGTGCTTCCTCCATTGAAGCCGTGTGGGCACGTCTTGCCGCTATCAGTTGATCGTGACGTCGTCGGTGCGGCCGTAGACATCCTCGAAACGCTCGATGTCGTCCTCGCCCAGGTAGCTGCCCGACTGGACCTCGATGATCTCCAGGGGGATCTTGCCGGGGTTGGCCAGACGGTGAATGGCGGCGATGGGGATGTAGGTCGACTGGTTTTCCCAGAGCAGGAAGGTCTTGTCGTCACAGGTCACGCGGGCCGTGCCGGATACCACGATCCAGTGCTCGGCGCGGTGGTGGTGCTTCTGCAGGGAGAGGCTGGCGCCCGGTTTCACCACGATGCGCTTGACCTGGAAGCGGTTGCCGCTGTCGAGCGAGTCGTAGCTGCCCCAGGGGCGGTAGACCTGGCAGTGGCTGTTCGCCTCGCTGCGGCCCTTGCAGGTCAGCTGGTTGACCAGCTGCTTGACGTCCTGCACCCGGTCCTTGTGGGCGACCATCACGGCGTCCTTGGTCTCGACCACCACCACGTCGTCCAGGCCGACCAGGGTCACCAGCTTGCTCTGGCTGTGCGCCAGGCAGTTGTGGCTGTCGTGCAGCATCACATCGCCGGACTGGCAGTTGCCGTCGCCGTCCTTGTCCTGGACGTCCCACAGCGCCGACCATGAGCCGACGTCGTTCCAGCCGGCACACAGCGGCACCACACAGGCGCGGTCGGTCTTCTCCATCACGGCGTAGTCGATGGAGTTGTCGGGGCAGCACTCGAACGCGCTCGGGTCGATGCGGATGAACTGCAGGTCGTGGGTGCTGCGGCTCAGCGCCAGCTGGCAGGTGTCATAGATGTCCGGGTCGTGGCGCTGCAGTTCCTCGAGGTAGCGGCTGCAGCGGAACAGGAACATGCCACTGTTCCAGACGTAGTCGCCCTGGGCCACGAATTCGCAGGCCGTCTCCAGGTCGGGCTTCTCGACGAAGGCCTCGACCGCCAGTACGCCCTGCGGAAGTTCGCACGCATCACGTCCGGTCTTGATGTAGCCATAGCCGGTCTCGGGGCGCTCGGCAGGTACGCCGAAGAGCACCATCGCACCCTGTTCCGCTGCGTTGCGGGCCACGGCGAGGGCCTTGTGGAACACCGCGACGTCCTCGATCACATGGTCCGCCGGCAGTACCAGCAACAGTTCGTCCCGGCCCTCGGCCAGCAGGTGCATGGCGGCGATGGCGACCGCAGGTGCGGTATTGCGGCCGAAAGGCTCCAGCAGGATGGTCTGGGCTTCGTGGCCGATGCTCGCCAGCTGTTCGCTGACGATGAAGCGGTGTTCCTCGTTGCACACCACGATGGGCTTGCTCATGCCGTCGAACGCCAGGCGGCCGATGGTCTGCTGGAGCATCGTCTCGTTGCCGGTGAGGGCGAGAAACTGCTTGGGGTACTGCTTACGGGACAGGGGCCAGAGGCGAGAGCCACTGCCGCCAGACAAAATCAGGGGAATCATGCTGTCACTCCGTGTAAACACCGATTCAGGGCTATTGGCAGGAAACCGGCATGCGCCGTAACCAATCGAACGGCACCGCACCGGTGCCACCGCTGTTCTTGTTAGCGTGCGCTTACCAGCAGATGCCTTCCCTGTTGGCTTGAGTGGCGTGTTCCATGAATCCGACCAGGTCGACGATCTGCTTGTCGTCACCGATGCCCTTCACGACATCGGCGAAGCGTGGCTCGCCATTGCCGACGATCAGCACATCGGAGGCTGCGACCACGTCGTCCAGCTCCTTGCACAGCAGCGAGGAGACGTGCGGGATCTTCGACTCGATGTAGTCCTTGTTGGCGCCGAAGACCCGTGCGTATTCGACGTTGCTGTCGAAGATCTTCAGCTCGTAGCCCTTGCCGATGAGCATCTCGGCCAGCTCCACCAGGGGGCTTTCACGCAGGTCGTCGGTGCCGGCCTTGAAGCTCAGGCCGAGCAGACCGATGCGGCGCTTGTCGTAGCCCGTGACGATGTCGAAGGCCTTCTTCACCTGGGCGGCGTTGCTGCGCATCAGCGAGCCGATCAGTGGCGCCTCGACATCCAGGCTGCCGGCGCGGTAGGAGAGGGCGCGCACGTCCTTGGGCAGGCACGAGCCGCCGAAGGCGAAGCCGGGCTTCATGTAGTACTTGGAGAGGTTGAGCTTGTGGTCCTGGCAGATCACGTCCATCACTTCGCGACCATCGACGCCGGCCGCCTTGGCGATGTTGCCGATCTCGTTGGCGAAGGTGACCTTGGCCGCATGCCAGACGTTGCAGGTGTATTTGATCATCTCGGCAACTTCGATCGACTTGCGGATGATCGGTGCGTCGAGTTCGCTGTAGAGCTCTTGCAGCAGGTCGCCGGACTGTTCGTCCAGTTCGCCGATGACGGTCATCGCCGGGAAGTCGTAGTCCTTGATCGCCGTGCTTTCACGGAGGAATTCCGGGTTGGTGGCCACGCCGAAGTCGACACCGGCTCGCTTGCCGGAGGCACTTTCGAGCAGCGGGATCACGACGTTCTTCACGGTGCCAGGCAGGACCGTACTGCGCACGACCACGGTGTGGCGCTCCTGCTTGTCGCGCAGGGCTGCACCAATCTGCTGGCACACCGACTCCATGTAGCCGAGGTCGAGGTCGCCATTGCGCTTGCTCGGCGTACCGACGGCAATGAACGACAGTTCGCTGGCCAGCACCGCAGCGCTGACGTCGGTGGTGCCGTGCAGCAGCCCGGAACGTACGCCGGCGTCGAGCAGTTCGGCCAGGCCAGGCTCGACGATGGGCGACTTGCCCTGGTTGATCAGGTCGATCTTGGCCTGCGATACGTCCACGCCGACGACATCGTGACCACGGGCGGACAAGCAGCCAGCACAGACAGCCCCCACATAGCCCAGTCCGAAAATACTGATACGCATAGGTCCTTCTCCTTAATTAACTGAGTCGGTCAATTGCTGCTGCTGACCCTAATCCCTGTTTCATTGCGCCTGTATGAATCAACGGTTTATTTCCGTTGTATTCGGCTGGCTGGCTGAAAGTGCGCGGATATTAGCGTCGGCTGTTTTGCGCTTTCAAGCAAAACATGGACCTTATTTTTTTATTTTGTTTGTTTAATCTTTTGTTATTTTTTTTATTATAAAAATCAATAACTTAAAGTTTGTGGTATTTATGTCGCCAAAAAAAAGTCGCACATTTTCGCTGTGTTATTTTTATGGCGTCATAAAGTCGATGCTTTTCTGCGTGCTTATGTCGCACGCACTTCGGTGCTGTGCGCGTTAGTTGTGCGGGGTGTCTGTAATATCATTGCGATATGTCTGTGCGGTGGTTTTGCCTTCGCTGCGACGAAGTTGGCAGTATCGAACTCGAACTGGCGGGCCGGCGCTGCCGGCCTCCGCGTTCTGTGAGGCAATGCGGAAATTCAGGCTTGGCACAGTGCCACTGTCTGGACTACTCTCCGGTCACCGGGCTAACGAAGTGGCCAACAGGCAGGATGCCGACCCCATACACTTCGTTAGCTCGGTTTTCAGTTGCGTGGCCTGCAGATCGCCGGATCTGCAGGCAAAACAAAGCCCTCTCCTGGAGGGCTTTGTCGTTTCTGCGGGGCGCTCGCGTTGCAGCGGTGGCGAAAAAAAGCGTCCTTGCCAGCTTTCCTTTCCCGCCCTTGAGCTGTCGTATCGATCAGCCTAGGCGAAGTCTGGCGTTTCGCCATGCAGTGGAGTGGCCTGGTGCCGACAGCGCCTGCGCGTCTGGCCTCAGTCGCTGCGTTGCAGTCTGGCCTTGCCGGGTTTGCTGGCGACGAGGTGTTCCGGCAGGTCGAGCAGGTCGGTGTCGTAGGTCTCCAGTGGCGGCGGACGCCGCTCGAAACGCGCGCCGAGCACCAGCAGGCAAGGCGTCAGCAGCAGCGTCAGGACCGTGGCGAACGCCAGGCCGCCGGCGATGGCGCTGGACAGCTGCGTCCACCATTGGGTCGACGGGGCGCCGAAGCCGAGGCTCGGCGTGAGCAGGTCGACGTTGATGCTGAGCACCATCGGCATCAGGCCGAGGATGGTGGTCACGGCGGTGAGCAGCACCGGGCGCAGGCGCAGGCTGCCGGTCTCCAGCGCGGCCTCGCGTGGGGCCAGGCCCTGCCGGCGCAGCTGGTTGTAGGTGTCGATGAGGATGATGTTGTTGTTCACCACGATACCAGCCAGGGCGATCAGGCCCATGCCGACCATGACGATGCCGAACGACTGGCCATTGACCAGCAGGCCGATCAGCACCCCGGCGGTCGACAGGACGATCGCGGAAAGCACCAGGGCCGCCTGGTAGAGGCTGTTGAACTGGGTCACCAGGATGATCGCCATGAGGAAGATGGCGACCAGGAACGCGGTCATCAGGAAGGTGGCCGCCTCCTGCTGGTCGGCATCCTCGCCGGTGAACTTCACCTTGACCTCGGCCGGCACCTCCCCCAGCGCCTTGCGCAGGGCCTTGAGGCGTTCGTCCAGGCGTGCGCCGTCGGCCAGGTCGGCCTGCAGGGTGATGGTGCGATCACCATCCACGCGGCGCAGGGTACCGACCTTGGGCGCGGGCTGCAGGTCGACGAAGTTGCTCAGCGGGACCTGGCCGGCTGCCGTGTTCAGCGTCAGGCGGCCAAGCTGATCAAGCGAGCGCCAGTTGTTGGGCAGGCGCACGCGGATGTCGACTTCGTCGGTGGCGTCTTCTGGGCGGTAGGTTGCCAGCTTCAGGCCGTTGGTGATCATCTGCACCGCGTTGCCGACGCTCAGTACATCGGCGCCGAAGCGGGCCGCGGCCTCGCGGTCGACCTTGATCCGCCACTCGATGCCGGGCAGGGCGCGGTCATCTTCGATATCGACGAAACCCCCGAGCTTCTGCATCTCGCCGCGAATGCGCTCGACCCATTGTTCGGTCAGGGCCGTGTCCAGGGTGCTGATCTGCAGCTTGACCGGCTTGCCGTCGGTGGGGCCTTCCTCCTGCTTGCGGAACTCCAGCACCACGCCGGGAATGCCGGCGGTGCGCTGGCTCATTTCGGCGAGGATGTCCTTGGCCGGGCGCCGCTGGTGCCAGTCGACGAACTGGAACTGCAGGGTGCCGATCACGTCGGCGCCCAGCTGACCTTCCGGTTGCGCCAGGGAGCGGGCATACAGCGCCTTGACCTCGCGCATGCCCAGCACCTGCTTCTCGACCTGCCTGAGCAGGGCGTCCTTCTCCTGGATCGACAGGTCGCCACGGGCACGCAGCCAGATCTGCGCGCTTTCCGGCTCGACCTCCGGGAAGAACTCCACGCCATGGTTGAAGCGACCGTAGCCGATATAGATGAGGGCGATCAGCGCGAGCATGCCGAGCAGCGTCAGGCCGGGGCGCTTGAGCAGCGTCGCCAGCAGATGGCGATAGGCCGTGCCGGCGCGGTTGCTGGTCGTCGCCTGTGGCCGCGCCTTGCCGCCGCTGACGGCGCCGAGCACCGGCAGGAACACCAGGGCCATGGCCAGCGAGGCGAGCAGGCAGATGATCACCGTGGCGGGCAGGTACTTCATGAACTGGCCGACCACGCCGGGCCAGAACAGTAGCGGCAGGAACACCACCAGGGTGGTGGCGGTGGAGGCGATCACCGGCCAGGCCATGCGCGTGGCGGCATTGGCCCAGGCCTGGCGCGGCGACTGGCCCTGCTGCAGGTAGCGGTCGGCCAGTTCGGAAACCACGATGGCGCCGTCGACCAGCATGCCGGCCACCAGAATCAGGCTGAACAGCACGACGATATTGAGGGTGAAACCGAGCATCCAGATCAGCAGGATGCCGCTGAGAAACGCACCGGGAATGGTCAGCCCCACCAGCAGTGCCGAGCGCATGCCCATGCTCGCCACCACCAGGATCAGTACCAGGACGATGGCGGTCAGGACGTTGTTGAGCAGGTCGCCGAGCATGTTCTGCACTTCCTGCGACTGGTCCATGATGTAGCTGACTTCCACGCCGGGTGGCAGCAGGGGTTTGGCCTGCTCCATCAGCGCCTTGACCTGATCGATGGTGGCGAGGATGTTGGCGCCGCTGCGTTTGGCCACCTCCAGCACGATGGCCGGCTGGCCGTTGATCCGGGCGAAGCCGGTGGGGTCCTTGAAGGTGCGGCGGATGGTGGCGACATCGGCGAAGGTCACCACGCTGTCGCCGACCACCTTGATCGGCATGTTCATGACGTCTTCGAGGTCCTCGATGACGCCCGGAACCTTCATGCTCATGCGCCCGGCACCGGTGTCCAGGCTGCCGGCGGCGACCAGGCGGTTGTTGCGGCTGACCAGGTTGAACAGTTCGTTGTAGTCGATGCCGTAGCTGTCGAGCACCTGCGGGTCGACGACGATTTCCATCAGGTCCTCGCGGTCGCCACCGATGGTCACCGAGAGCACCTCGCCGATGCCTTCGATGTTCTCCTTCAGGCGCCGGGCGATGTACACCAGCTCGGTCTCGGCGATCGGCCCGGACAGGCCCACCGAGAGCACCGGGAACAGGGCCACGTTGACCTCGGTCACGGTCGGCTCGTCGGCCTCGTCGGGCAGCTTGCTGCGCGCGGTGTCGACTTTCTCGCGGACATCGGCCAGCGCCACCTTGGCGTCGAAGCCTGCGTCGAATTCCAGGGTGACGGAGGAGTGGCCCTCGCTGGAGACCGAGCTCATCTCCTTGACCCCTTCCAGGCTGCGCAGCTCCTGTTCCAGCGGGCGCACCAGCAGGCGGTCGCCATCTTCCGGGCTGATGCCTTCCAGGGTCACCGACACGTAGATCATCGGAATGGTGACGTCCGGGTTGGACTCCTTGGGCATGGCGACGTAGGCCAGCAGCCCCCCGCATAGCAGGAACAGCAGGATCAGCAGGGTGGTACGGCTGCGGTCGAGCGCGGCGGCAATCAGTGCGTGCATCTCAGCTGCCCTCTGCGGCGAGTTGCGTGCGCACCTGCTGGCCCGCTTCGACGAAGCCCTGGCCCAGGGTGATCAACGCGACTTTCGGCGGCAGGCCGCTGACCCAGGCGCCCTGGTTGTCGACGCTGATCAATTGCACGGGGGTGAATTCCACGCGCTGCTCATCGTTGACCCACTTGACGCCGTGGCGGCCGTTCTCGTCGAGGCTGAGCAGGGCAGGGGACAGGCGGTGGGCCATGGCCTCGCCGGTCTGGATGTGCAGCGTGGCGCTGGCACCTGCCAGGCGCAGGCCGTCCGGGTTGTCCACCTTGACCTCGATACGGAAGCTGCGCGAGTCCGGGTCGGCGGCCGCGGCGATGAAGTGCAGCTCGCCCTGCAGCGTGCGGCCGTCGAGCAGTTCCACGCTCACCGCCTGCCCCAGCTGCAGCTGGGTGACCTGCTGCTGGGCGATCTGCGCGGTGACCTTGAGGCGGTCGATGTCCACCAGGGTCAGCAGGCTTTGTCCGGGCTGCACGTAGTCGCCCAGTTCGACCGCGCGCTGGTCGTAGATGCCGGCGAACGGCGCCTTGATCCTGGTGTTGCGCAGGTGCAGGCGAGCGCTGTCGAGTTCGGCGCGGGCCTTGGCCAGTTCGCTTTCCAGGCGCATCAGTTCGCTGGCGGAGATCAGGCTGCGCTCGCGCAGGCGTCTGGCCGCAGTCACGTCGCTCTCGCGCTGGCGCACGTCGGCTTCGCTGCGCGCCACCTGGGCCGGCCGGTCATCCGGCGACAGGCTGAGCAGCAGTTGCTCGGCGGCGACGCGGTTGCCCTTGTCCTGGTCCAGCTTCTGCACGCTGCCACTGACCTGCGCACGCAGCTCGACCCGGCGCCAGGCTTCGATCTGCCCCTGTACCACGTGCTGGCGCTGCATGGGCTGTGCCTCCAGCCACTGCACTTCGACCCTGGCCAGCTCGGCGGCGGCCAGGGGCTTGTCCGGTTCGGCCTGCGCTTCGTCACGGGCGCTGAAGCGTTCGCCGCTGAACAGCCAGAGCAGCAGGGCGATGGCGATGACGACCGCGATGGTCCAGGGGCGTTTGCTGAGGTGCGTGAACATGAGAATCCCTTACTCGTTGGTGGCGGCCGCTGCCAGCAGCGTAGCGGCCTGGCCGTGCAGGCCGGCGATGATGAAGTCGGTGACGCGCTCGAAATAGGCGTCGAAGGCAATGGGGTCGGCCCAGTGCTCGAAACCGCCCGAGGCAATGCGCGTCATCACCCCGTTGATGCACGCCTCCACGCCCCACAACAGGTGCTGGCAGTGCTCGTCAGAAAGCTGCAGGCCGGCGAAGCTGTTCTGCAGCAGTTCGCTGAACAGGGCCATGTACTCGGCTTCGAGTTCGAGGAACTGTTCGCGGTAGGGCGGCTCCAGGCGCTCCTGAAAGGCCGGGCGGTCACAGTGCAGGCACAGCTGGGCCTGCAGCGGGTCGGCCAGCAGCTGCTCGAAGGCGCGACGGATCATCCGGCGCATGGCTTCCGGCGCCGGGGCCGAGTGGGAGAGTGTCTGCAGTTCGATCAGGTGCATGCGCGAGCGATCCAGCACCAGGCGCGCAAACAGCGCTTCCTTGCTGGGAAAGTGCTTGTACACGGTGCCCTTGCCGATGCCGGTGTGGCGTGCCACTTCGGCGATTGTGACGCGGTCCCAGGACTGACTCTGGAACAGCTGTCGAGCGGCTTCGAGCAAGGCGGTTTCACGTTGCTGGAAGAGTTGATCCTGATAGCGCATGGACTTTCCACGAAAGATTGTGACCGGCGGTCATGCTATGACTGTTGGTCACAAGGCGGCAAGCCAGGAGTTGTAACAAGGCAATTGGCGTGGGTGGGGGTGTGCCCTGCTGCCGGCGGGTACCGTTCGCCGGGGGAGCGCTGCGAGGCCGTCCGGGGACCGGCCATTTCGCTGTCTTGGTGCCCTGCGGACGGTGAAGCCTGCTGCGCTTGAGGTAGGGCACGCGGCGGCAGATGTGACGAAAGGGCGGCCACGCGCCTGCGCGAGCGGCCTTTGTCTGTGCAGTGGCGCTCAGCGCGCCACGCTGACGCCTTCCAGGCTGGCGAAGGAGGTGTCCTTGGCGGTGAGCAGGAAGTCGCGCATGAAGGGCGCATCGAGCATGTCGCTGCGGATCGCCGCATAGAGGGTGGCGAACAGTCCCTTTTCGCCCAGGCGCTTGGCGCTGACGTAGTGCCGCGAGCTGTACTCGTGCAGCGCCCAGTTGGGCAGGCCGCAGACGCCGCGTCCGCTGGCCACCAGTTGCATCATCATGACCGTCAGCTCGGAGGTGCGTACCTGCGCGGGCTCCACGTCGTTGGGTTCGAGGAAGCGGGTGAAGATGTCCAGGCGGTCACGTTCCACCGGGTAGGTGATGAGGGTTTCCGTGGCCAGGTCCTGTGGCTGGATATAGGCCTTGTGCGCCAGACGGTGCTGGTTGGCCACGGCCAGCATGGCCTCGTAGGTGAACAGCGGCACGTAGGTGATGCCGGCCAGCTCGACGGGGTCCGAGGTCACCACCAGGTCCAGGTCGCCGCGTGCCAGCGCGGGGAGTGGCGCGAAGGAGAAGCCCGAGGCCAGGTCCAGTTCCACTTCTGGCCAGGCGTCGCGGAACTGATCGATGGTCGGCATCAGCCACTGGAAGCAGCTGTGGCATTCGATGGCCATGTGCAGGCGTCCGGCGGTGCCACCGGCGAGGCGCGCCAGGTCCCGCTCGGCGCCACGCAGCAGGGGCAGGGCGGCGTCGGCCAGTTGCAGCAGGCGCAGGCCGGCGCTGGTGAAGCGCACCGGCTTGGTCTTGCGCACGAACAGCTGCAGGCCGAGTCGCTCCTCGAGCTCCTTGAACTGGTGCGACAGAGCCGACTGGGTCAGGTGCAGGCGCTCGGCGGCCTCCACCAGGCTGTCGGTTTCGCGCAGGGCGTGCAGGGTTTTCAGGTGGCGTAGCTCGAGCATGACGGGTCTCTGCGAAGGTTTCATTCATCCAATGTCGTGGCTGGATGAAAGTAGTTCATACAGCCTACATGAGTAAATCTTTAGATCAAGACGAAAATCTTGAGTTTGTCTCACGTGTTGGCGGCGCCGAGAATGGCGCCATCTCGATTGACTCTGGAGCGTCACCCCATGGCCCTGTCCCACTCCCTCGGTTTCCCGCGCATCGGCCGCGACCGTGAACTGAAAAAAGCCCTCGAAGCCCATTGGAAAGGCGAGCTGGACGAGGCCGGGCTGCGTGCCGTTGGCCAGCGCCTGCGTGCCGAGCACTGGCAACAGCAGAAAGACGCCGGCATCGACCTGCTGCCAGTGGGCGACTTCGCCTGGTATGACCAGGTGCTCGGCCATTCCCTGGCATTCGGTGTGATTCCCGAGCGCTTCCGCACGGCCGCCAGCAAACCGACCCTGGACACCCTGTTCGCCATGGCGCGTGGCGCCGTGGCGAGCACGAACGGTTGCTGTGGCGGCGCCCATGCCCAGGAGCTGACCAAGTGGTTCGACACCAACTACCACTACCTGGTGCCGGAGTTCAGTGCCGATCAGGCGTTCGCCCTGAGCTGGGAGCAGCTGTTCGAGGAAGTGGCCGAAGCCCATGCGCTCGGTCATCGCGTCAAACCGGTGCTGATCGGCCCGTTGACCTACCTGTGGCTGGGCAAGGCCAAGGGTGATGAGTTCGACAAGCTGGAGCTGCTCGAGCGCCTGCTGCCGGTCTATGGCGAGATTTTCCAGCGCCTCGCCGAGCAAGGCGTGGAGTGGGTGCAGATCGACGAGCCGATTCTGGTGCTGGACTTGCCGCAGGCCTGGAAGAACGCGTTCGAGCGCGCCTACAACCTGATTCAGCGCGAACCCTGCCGCAAGCTGATCGCCACCTATTTCGGCGGTCTGGAGGACAACCTCGGCCTGGCGGCCAACCTGCCGGTGGATGGCCTGCATATCGACCTGGTACGGGCGCCGGACCAGTACCCGACGATTCTCGACCGGCTGCCGGCCTACAAGGTGCTGTCGCTCGGCATGGTCAACGGGCGCAATGTCTGGCGCTGCGACCTGGAGAAGGCGCTCGACGTGCTGCGCCATGCCCATGAACGTCTGGGCGAGCGCCTGTGGGTGGCGCCGTCCTGCTCGCTGTTGCACTGCCCGGTGGACCTGGCGCGCGAGGACCAGCTCGACGCCGAGCTGAAAGGCTGGCTGGCCTTTGCGGTACAGAAATGTGAGGAGGTCGCGTGGCTGGGCAAGGCCCTGGAAGCGCCGCAGGATGCCGGGGTACAGGCGGCGCTGGCGGCGAGCCGCGAGGTCCAGGCGGCGCGCGCGGCCTCGACGCGTATTCACAAGCCTGAGGTGCAGGCACGCCTGGCAGCGACGCGTGCGCGCCATGCCCAGCGCCAGTCGCCGTTCGCCGAGCGCATTGGCAAGCAGCATGAGCGCCTGCAGTTGCCGGTGCTGCCGACCACCACCATCGGCTCCTTCCCGCAGACTGCGGCGATCCGTCTGGCGCGGCAGTCGTTCCGTCAGGGCAAGCTGAGCCTGGCCGACTACACCGAGGCCATGCACAGCGAGATCCGTCATGCGGTGCAGGTGCAGGAGCGCCTCGGGCTGGATGTGCTGGTGCATGGCGAGGCCGAGCGCAACGATATGGTCGAGTACTTCGCCGAACAACTGGACGGCTACGCCTTCACCCGCTTCGGCTGGGTGCAGAGCTACGGGTCGCGCTGCGTGAAACCGGCGGTGATCGTCGGCGACCTGAGCCGGCCACGGGCGATGACCCTGGAATGGATCCAGTATGCGCAGAGCCTGACCGACAAGGTGATGAAAGGCATGCTGACCGGGCCGGTGACCATGCTGATGTGGTCCTTCGCCCGGGAGGATGTGCCGCGTGAAGTGCAGGCCAGGCAGCTGGCGCTGGCCATCCGTGACGAAGTGGTCGACCTGGAGGCCGCTGGAATCAAGGTCATCCAGATCGACGAGGCGGCGTTCCGTGAGGGCCTGCCCCTGCGTCAGGCGGCCTGGCAGGGCTACCTGGACTGGGCCACCGAGGCATTTCGCCTGAGCGCCAGCGGCGTGCGTGACGAAACGCAGATCCACACGCACATGTGCTACAGCGAGTTCAACGACGTGATCGACTCCATCGCGGCGATGGACGCCGACGTGATCACCATCGAGACCTCGCGTTCGGACATGGAGCTGCTGGCGGCCTTCGAACGGTTCGCCTATCCCAACGAGATCGGCCCGGGCGTCTACGACATCCACTCGCCGCGCGTACCCGACAGCGCCGAGATGGCTGCTCTGCTGCGCAAGGCGGCGCGGCGCATCCCGCTGGAGCGGCTGTGGGTCAACCCCGATTGCGGATTGAAGACCCGCGGCTGGCCCGAGACCGAGGCCGCGCTGGTCAACATGGTCGCGGCAGCCCGGCAGTTGCGCGCGGAGCTGGCCTGATGTTCCGCCCGTAGCGCCCAGGCCCCTCCTGCCAGCCGGTACGGAGGGGCACGCTCTGCATGGGCCTTTGGTCACTTGCCGGGCAACCGTTCGTCCTCCTTCATCAAACTGTCACGCTTGTGTGGCAGCGCCGTCGAACGACTTTCACCAGAATCGCGTTTCAGTGGGGTTCTATGTTTCTGGTGTTCTTCATGCGTGCACTCATCTTCATTGCCGCGTTGCTGTGCGGCGTGCAGTCTTTTGCTGCCAATCGTTGCGATCTGTCCGAGCCGACCCGCTATGCGGACGTCGGTGACGTTCGTCTGGCGTACCAGAGCGTCGGTCGCGAGCGCGACCCGGCGCTGCTGCTGATCATGGGTCTGGGCGGGCAGCTGATCCACTGGCCCGACGAAGTGGTCGAGCGTCTCTGTCAGCAGGGCTTCCGGGTCATTCGTTTCGATAACCGCGACGTCGGCCTGAGCAGTTGGCGCAAGCCCGCGCCGAGCATCAACCTGCCTTACGAAGTGGTGCGCTACCGCCTGGGGCTGTCGCTGGGAGCGCCCTATCACCTGCGTGACATGGCAGGCGACGCGCTGGGCTTGATGGACGACCTGGGTATCGGTGTTTTCCATGTCCTGGGGGCGAGCATGGGGGGCATGATCGCTCAGCACCTGGCCGATCTGGCGCCGCAGCGGGTGCTCAGCCTGACCCTGGTGATGACCAGTTCCGGTGCCCAGGGCCTGCCGGCACCCAGCGATGCGCTGGTCGCGCTGCTGGCGCGGCGCGAGGCCGGCAGCCGCGAGGCCGCGCTGCAGCAGCAGGCCGACCTGCTCGCGGCGCTGGGCAGCCCGTCGGTCAAGGATGATCGCGCGTTGCTGTTGCATCAGGCCGAGGTGGCTTACGACCGGGCCTTCAATCCCGAGGGCGTGCAGCGGCAGCTGTTGGCGATTCTCGCCGAGTCGAGCCGGGTCGAGTTGCTCAACCGCCTGAGCGTGCCGACGCTGGTGGTGCATGGCACCGCCGACCCGCTGCTACCGGTGATGCATGGTGTCCACGTGGCGGCGCACATCAAGGGCTCGGAGCTGAAGCTGATTCCGGGGCTGGCCCACCGTTTCCAGGATGCCTTCAAGGAACCGCTGCTGGCCGCAGTGTTGCCTCACCTCGCGGCCCACCGCGGCGACCTCGGGCTGGCCCACCTGTAGCGAGATCAGAGCTCCTGATTGTGCTTGATCGCGTCGCGGCGCTGCTGGCTGTCGATGTGCTCGCTGCTGTGGCGGATCAGCTTGTCCGCCATGGCCATGCGCTCGATGTAGCGCTGGATGCTCTGCTCGGCATCGTGGCGCGAGAGGTAGGGGCCTTCCAGCGTGCCTTCGCGGGTGGCGAAGAAATACTGGCCATTGACGGCGCTCAGGCGTGAACTGCGGTAGTGCGTGCCCGGTTGGGGGTCGACGGTGCGTTGGCCGAACATGACGAGAGCTCCATCTGCAGGTGCTGGATAGGCTGAGTCTACTGCGAGCGGAGCGGCTTGCCCGGCAAAGCGACCAATGGTCGAAGTTGCCGGCCGTTGGCTGCCGGTTAGCGTTATTTATTGAATTTTGACGCCGGCCTGCTGACACCTGAGGCATGCCAGGCGGTACAGTTGCGCTCGGCAAGTGAGCCGAACTGTCACTGTGCTGGTGCGTCAGCCTCTCCTAGAATGGCCGGCTGCGGTCGACGCGTCCAGTCGACCGCGCTGCTGAGGTCGCCATGCACATTTCCTCCGGCCGCTGGATGTACGGCCTGCTTCTCGCCCTGCTCACATCGCTGCTCTGGGGCATCCTGCCGATCAAACTGAAAGAAGTCCTGCAGGTCATGGACCCGGTCACGGTCACCTGGTACCGCCTGACGGTGGCGGGTTCGCTGCTGCTGGCCTACCTCGCCGCCGCTCGCCGCCTGCCACGTTTCCGCCCGCTCGGGCGCAAGGGCGCCTGGCTGCTGGCCCTGGCCATCGGCGGGCTGACGGCGAACTACGTGCTGTACCTGGTCGGGCTCAGGCTGTTGAGCCCCGGCACCACGCAACTGGTGATCCAGGTGGCGCCGATCCTGCTGCTGATCAGCAGCCTGTTCATCTTCCGCGAACGCTTCAGCCTGGGTCAGGCGCTGGGCCTGATGGTGATGCTGCTGGGCTTCGGGCTGTTCTTCAATCAGCGCCTGGGCGAGCTGCTGACATCGCTGACGACCTATACCACCGGCGTGCTGACCGTACTCGCCGCCGCCTTCGTCTGGACCTTCTACGGCCTGGCGCAGAAGCAGCTGCTGACGCTGTGGAGTTCGGTGCAGGTGATGATGGTCATCTACCTCTCCTGCGCCTTGCTGCTGACGCCCTGGGCGCAGCCGCTGCAGGTGCTGGAGCTGAGCCCGCTGCAAGGCTGGCTGCTGTTGGCCTGTTGCCTCAATACCCTGGTGGCCTACGGCGCCTTCGCCGAGGCGCTGGCGCACTGGGAAGCTTCGCGGGTCAGTGCCACCCTGGCGCTGACGCCGCTGGTGACCTTCGTGTCCGTGGCGCTGGCCTCCACCTGGTGGCCGGACCACGTGCTGCCCGAGGCGGTCAACTGGATCGCCTACGCCGGTGCGGTGGTGGTGGTGCTCGGCTCCGCCCTGACCGCCCTCGGGCCCTCGCTGATGGCCAGCCTGCGCGCGCGCAAGGCCAGGCGCCTGGCGGCCACGCAGGCCTGATCAGTCCAGCGGCAGTTCGGTGGTGCGTTTGACCTCGCTCATGGCGATGTGCGAATGCGCTTCGTGCACATGCGGGCGCTGCAGCAGGTGGTCGCGCAGGAAGCGCTCGTAGTCGGCGATGTCCTTGGCCACCACCTTGAGCAGGTAGTCCGAGCTACCGGCCATGCTGTAGCACTCCAGCACCTGCGGATAGCCGACCACGGCCTGTTCGAACTCATCCAGATTGCCGCGACCGTGCGCCGACAGCTTGATGTCGACGAACACGGTGATGCCAAAGCCCAGGCGCTTGTGGCTGAGCAGCGCGACCTTGCGCTCGATCAGCCCGTCTTCCTGCATGCGGTGGATGCGCCGCCAGCAGGGTGACTGCGACAGCTCGACCTTCTCGGCCACCTCGGCGGCGGAGAGGTCGGCATTGTGTTGCAGCAGGCGGAGAATCCTGCGGTCGATGGCGCTGAGCTTATCCTGCATGACTATTTCCATTTTCTTGTGATTGTTGGAAGGATCATGCGAAGTATTGTCCTGCAATCTGAAAAATAGAAAGAAAAAAGCGGAACCCTCCAGTCATGCTTTAGGCAAATCCGTCGTGGTGATCCTGCGGCCGGATGCAACGGAGCGTGTTTACCGTCGCGCTCCTCGTGCTCGCCATAAGAATAAAAGGAGCGCTCCATGTCCCTGGCCGAAATCCGCCTGGATGACAAATATCGCCTCGCTACCGGTCACCTCTACCTGACCGGCACCCAGGCCCTGACCCGCCTGCCCATGCTGCAGAAGCAGCGTGACGCCGCCTTCGGTCTGAATACCGCGTGTTTCATATCCGGCTATCGTGGCTCGCCCCTGGGCGGCCTGGACAAGAGCCTGTGGGACGCGCGCGACTACCTCAAGCAGAACCACATCCACTTCCAGCCGGGCGTCAACGAGGAACTCGGGGCGACGGCCGTATGGGGCAGCCAGCAGGCCAACCTGTTCCCGGGGGCGCGCTACGACGGCGTGTTCGCCATGTGGTACGGCAAGGGGCCGGGGGTGGACCGCAGCGGCGACGTGTTCAAGCATGGCAACTCGGCCGGCGTCTCCAAGCACGGCGGCGTGCTGCTGCTGGCGGGCGACGACCATGGCTGCAAGTCCTCGACCATCGCTCACCAGAGCGAGCATGCCTTCATCGCCGCGTCGATTCCGGTGCTCAATCCGGCCAACGTTCAGGAGGTCCTGGACTACGGCATCATCGGCTGGGAGCTGTCGCGCTACAGCGGTTGCTGGGTGGCGCTGAAGACCATCGCCGAGAACGTCGACTCTTCGGCCGTGGTGGATGTCGACCCGCTGCGCGTGCAGGTGAAGATTCCCGAGGACTTCCAGCTGCCCGAGGATGGCGTGCACATCCGCTGGCCGGACCCGCCCCTGGCGCAGGAGAAGCGCCTCAACGTCTACAAGATCTATGCAGCTCGCGCGTTCGCGCTGGCCAACAACCTCAACCAGGTGAAGCTCGATTCGCCGAACCCGCGCCTGGGCATCATCACCACCGGCAAGTCCTACCTGGACGTGCGCCAGGCCCTGGATGACCTGGGTCTGGACGAGGCGCTGTGCGCCAAGGTCGGTCTGCGCGTGCTCAAGGTCGGCATGAGCTGGCCGCTGGAGCCGGTGTCCGTGCACCAGTTCGCCGAAGGGCTGGACGAAATCTTGGTAGTGGAGGAGAAGCGCAGCATCATCGAGGACCAGCTCACCGGTCAGCTCTACAACTGGCCGGTGGGCAAGCGCCCGCGGGTGGTCGGCGAGTTCGACGAGGAGGGCGGTTCCCTGCTGCCCAACCTGGGCGAGCTGACCCCGGCGATGATCGCCCGGGTGATCGCCAAGCGCCTGGCGCCGATCTACAGCAGCCCGGTCATCGAGGAACGCCTGGCCTTCCTCGACGCCAAGGAAAAGGCCCTGGCCGCGCCCAAGCACAAGACCGTGCGCACCCCGCACTTCTGTTCCGGCTGCCCGCACAACAGCTCGACCAAGGTACCGGAAGGCAGTCGCGCGCTCGGCGGCATCGGTTGCCACTATATGACCCAGTGGATGGATCGCAGTACCGACACCTTCACCCAGATGGGCGGTGAGGGCGCGACCTGGATCGGCCAGGCCCCCTTCACCGACACGCCGCACGTGTTCCAGAACCTGGGCGACGGCACCTACTTCCACTCCGGGCACCTGGCCTTGCGTGCCGCCGTCGCGTCCGGGGTCAACATCACCTACAAGATCCTCTACAACGACGCGGTGGCCATGACCGGCGGCCAGCCCATCGACGGCGAGCTGCGCATCGACCAGCTCAGCCAGCAGGTGCATGCCGAGGGCGTCAAGCGCATCGCCCTGGTCAGCGACGAGCCGGACAAGTACCCGACCCGCGCCACCTTCGCGCCGGGCGTGACCTTCCATCACCGCCGCGAGCTGGACGCCGTGCAGCGTGAGCTGCGCGAGTTCAAAGGTGTTTCGGTGATTCTCTACGACCAGACCTGCGCGACCGAAAAGCGTCGTCGGCGCAAGCGCGGCAAGCTGGTCGACCCGGCCAAGCGCGTGTTCATCAACCCGGACGTGTGCGAAGGCTGCGGCGATTGCAGCGTCAAGTCCAACTGCCTGTCGGTGCTACCACTGGAGACCGAGCTGGGGCGCAAGCGCGAGATCGACCAGAGCGCCTGCAACAAGGACTACAGCTGCCTCGAAGGTTTCTGCCCGAGCTTCGTCACCGTGCATGGTGGCGGCTTGCGCAAGCCCGAGGCCGTGGGCCTGGGAGCCCTGTTCATTGCCTTGCCGGAGCCGAAACAGCCTGCGCTGACGCGTCCCTGGAACATTCTGCTGCCCGGTGTGGGTGGCAGCGGCGTGACCACCGTCGGTGCGCTGCTGGGCATGGCCGCGCATATCGAAGGCAAGGGCTGCACGGTACTCGACCAGGCCGGCCTGGCGCAGAAGTTCGGCCCGGTGATCACCCATATCCGCATCGCTGCGCGGCAGAGCGATATCTACGCGGTGCGCATCGCGGCCGGGGAAACTGACCTGTTGCTGGGGTGCGACCTGGTGGTGGCTTCCAGCGAGGAGTCGCTGGCCAAGCTGAATGACAAGATCGCCCACGCGGTGATCAACAGTCACGAGTCGGCCACGGCCGAATTCACCCGCAACCCCGATGCCCAGGTGCCGGGCGCGGCGATGCGCGAGGCGATCAGCGAGGCGGTGGGCGAGGGCAAGACCCGCTTTGTCGATGCAACGCGCCTGGCTACGCGCCTGCTCGGCGACAGCATCGCCACCAACCTGTTCATGCTCGGTTTTGCCTACCAGCGCGGCCTGGTGCCGGTTTCGGCCGAGGCCATCGACAAGGCCATCGCACTCAATGGCGTGGCCGTGCAGTTGAACCAGCAGGCGTTCCTCTGGGGGCGGCGCGCGGCACATGACATGGCTGCGGTGGAGAAGCTCGCCGCGCCCAAGGTGGTCGAGGCTCCGCATTGCAGCACGCTGGACGAGATCGTCGCCGACCGCATGCAGCGCCTGAGCCTGTACCAGAACGGCGCCTACGCCGAACGTTACCGGGTGCTGGTCGAGCGCGTGCGCCAGGCGGATAGCGACGCCGGGCAAGCGCTGAGCAAGGCGGTCGCGCGTTATTACTTCAAGCTGCTGGCCTACAAGGACGAGTACGAAGTGGCGCGGTTGTACAGCGAGGCGACGTTCCGCAAGCGTCTGCAAGAGCAGTTCGAGGGCGACTACCAGTTGCAGTTCCACCTGGCACCGAGCTGGTTGAGCAAGCCCGATGCGGTGACCGGCGAGCCGCGCAAGCGCAGCTTCGGTCCCTGGATGCTCAAGGCATTCGCGCTGCTGGCACGCTTCAAGTTCCTCCGCGGTACGGCGCTCGACCCCTTCGGGTACAGCACCGAGCGACGTCTGGAGCGTGAGCTGATCGAGGAGTACGAGGCCAACCTGGCCTACCTGCTCAGCGAACTGAACGCGGACAACTACCGCACCGCCGTGGCGCTGGCCGAACTGCCGGAGCAGGTGCGCGGCTATGGCCACGTCAAGGAAGCCGCCATGGCCAAGGTGCGCGAGCAGGCCGTGCAGCTCAAGGCCCGCATGACCGTCAGCGAGATCGCAGCGGTGCAGCTGTTCGAACCGGCTGCCTGATTCTTCAAGCATCCCCCTTGCCACCCCCTCCCGTGCGGGAGGGGGATGGCCTTTTACGATCTGAATACCGAGGTGATTCGATGTCCGTCTTCACTCATGTCGACTTCGACCAGCACGAACAGGTGGTCTACGGCCACGACCAGGCCAGCGGCCTGAAAGCCATCATCGCCATTCACGACAGCACGCTCGGCCCGGCGCTCGGCGGTTGCCGCATGTGGAACTACGCCAACGACGACGAGGCCCTGCGCGATGTGCTGCGTCTGTCACGTGGCATGACCTACAAGTCTGCGCTGGCGCGTCTGCCGCTCGGAGGTGGCAAGGCGGTGATCATCGGCGATCCGCACAGCGGCAAGAGCGAGGCGTTGTTCCAGGCCATGGGCGACTTCGTCGACAGCCTGGGCGGACGCTACGTCACCGCGGCGGACTCCGGTACCGGCGTGAACGAGATGCGCATCATGGCCGAGCGCACGCGCCATGTCGCCGGTGCCGGGCAGCGCGAGGCCTTCGGCGGTGGCAGCCGCGATGGCGACCCATCGCCGTCCACGGCCTATGGCGTGTTCATCGGCATCCAGGCCGCTGTCGCACACCGCATGGGGCGGGCGGATCTGAACGGCATCCGCGTGGCCATCCAGGGAGTGGGGCAGGTCGGTTTCCACCTGGCCAGGCTGCTCCGCGAGGCCGGTGCGCAACTGTGGGTGACGGACATCTTCGAGGCCAACGTGCAACGTGCGGTCGCTCAGCTGGGTGCCACGGCTGTCGACCAGAACGCGATCTACGGCCTCGACGTCGACGTGTTCGCCCCCTGCGCGCTGGGCGCGATCATCAATCTGCAGAGCCTCGAGAACCTGCGTGCGCCGATCATCGCCGGCGCGGCCAACAACCAGCTGGCCGACGCCAGCCTGGCCGAGCTGCTGCGTCGCCGTGACTGCCTGTATGCACCGGACTACGCGATCAATGCCGGCGGCATCATCGATGTCTGCTACGAGCGCACCGGTGGTAGTGCCGCCGAACTCAAGGCGCATATCGAGAGCATCGGCCCGACCCTGACGGAAATCTTCCAGCGCGCCGAGCGGGAAGGCGAGACGACCACCGCGATAGCCGACCGCATGGCGCTGGAGCGCCTGCACGGTGGTGTGCCCAGCGTGCGTGCCTCGACAGCCTCTGCGGCGGTTGCCCACGGCTGGCAGCGCTAGGCCGCGAACGGATCGCGACATGACAAACGCGCCGGTCGTCGCTAAGATGCCGCCCGGCCGTTGCGAATACGGCCGTGTCCCCTTAGTTCAACGGATAGAATAAGCCCCTCCTAAGGGCTAGATGCTGGTTCGATTCCAGCAGGGGACGCCATCTCCCTCCATCTGTACGCCAGTACCCAACAGGCGCGTCGTTTATCTTCCCGTTCCTTTCAGCGTGCCTTGCTTTCGATGCGCTTGAGCGCTTGCCGGCAGTGCAGCAGTGCATCACGCACCATGAAATTCACCAGGGTCGGTGAGACCCCCAGTTCCTTGGCAATGTCGTTCTGCGTACGTCCGTGCAGTTTGTACATCTCGAAGGCGTAGCGAGTGCGCTCGGGCATCTGCGCCAAGGCCGAGGAGAGCATCTCCAAGGTCTCTCGACTCTCGTGGCTGGTCTCTGGTGAGGCTCCAGGGGCAGCGATATACAGGCCTTCTTCCTCGCTGCCGGCATAGCGTTTCTCCAGAGCCTGGCGGCGATAGAGGTCGATCGCCAGGTTACGCACCACGCGTAACAGGTAACTGCTCTGCGACTGGATGTTAGGGACCATGCTCGCGGCGCTGAGCTTGATATAGGCATCGTGCACCACATCTTCGGCGTGACTGCGGCAGCCGAGGATGCGCGCCGCAGCGTTGATGAAGGTCTGCCTGCGGGTGACGAACAGGTCGTGCAGGGCCATATGCTGCTGGGGGGGGAGCGTCTTGGGCATGAGATGTTTCCTATGCGGCCAGAGCGTGATGGGCGTCCACATGGGGGAGATCTGACGCGAATCCATTGCGCGGGTCTTTCGCCCTGCCTGGCGGTTCCTGCGCCGGTATCGAGGTGGCTAAATCTAATGTAGTTGATAATTATTATCAAATCATACGTGGCCTCTGACTCGATCAAAAATCAAAACGTTCAGTCGGATGAGAATGCCTTCTCAAGTGGCGCGCATGATAATTAATCTCATGGGTTAATCCTAATTATTCGCTCCTCTCCTTCGTCTTCATCGGAAAGCCGCCCAACCCGGGCGAGAAGGAGGCAGAGATGGCATTTGATCGCGACGACGCGACATTCAAGGTTCTCGTCAATCACGAGCTGCAGTATTCCCTGTGGCCGGACGACAAGGCGGTGCCCGCTGGCTGGCGTGAGACGGAGCAGCGAGGCAGCAAGGCGGAGTGTCTGGACTACGTTGAGCGGGAGTGGGTCGACATGCGTCCACTGAGCTTGCGTCAGGTGATGAGCGGCGAGGCTGTGGAACGCTGATGATGCCTGGCCGCCTGCACCTGTATTGCCTGCCGTATTCCGGTGCCAGCGCGATGGCCTATGCGCGTTGGCGTCGTTCATTGCCGGCTTCGGTCGAGGTGTTGCCGCTGGAGTTGCCAGGGCGTGGTCGGCGTTTCAATGAGCCATTGCAGACCGATATGTACGCGCTGGCCAAGCAGCTTGCGGCCGAGTTGAGCGAGTCGCTCAAGCAGCCCTACGCCCTGTTTGGTCACAGTCTCGGTGGCCTGCTGGCTTTTGAATTGGCCCATGCGCTGCGCCAGCTCGGCATGCCTGCCCCGCAGGCGCTGTTCGCTTCGGCGGCGTCGGCGCCGTCGCGCCGTGAGAGCCACCTCGAACTGGCGCAAGAGCAGAGCGATGAGCAGCTGCTACTGCGCCTGCGGTCCCTGGGGGGAACGCCAGCAGCCGTATTTGACGATGCGGAGATGCTCAGCCTGACCCTGCCGGTGTTGCGCGCCGATTTTCTGCTGTGTGGCCGTTATCGCTACTACCGCCGTGCGCGGCTCGGTTGCCCGATCCATGTACTTGGCGGCAAGGCGGATCGGGTATCGATGGATGCGCTGGCGGCCTGGCAGGACGAAACCGCCGATGACTTCTCTCTGGAGATGTTCGAGGGCGATCATTTTTTCATCAACGCCTGCGAACAGCAGTTGCTCGAATACATGTTCGGCAAGCTGCGTGAGAGTGGGCGGGATCTCCGGGCTATCGAGGCCTGAGAGGAGCATGCGATGACTTTCTTCTCCATAAAGCCTTTGCCTGAGTCGCGTGAGGGTTTACCGCTGCTGGTGCAGGCTGAGGACGGAATCGACCTGCTGGCGAGCCAGCAGGAGCTGCGCGAGCTGATCGATCAACACCTTGAACGCTGTGGTGGAGTGCTATTGCGCGGTTTTGCGGTGGGCGAAGCCGAGCGTTTTCGTGCGTTCGCCGCCGCATTCGGCGACCCGCTGTTGAACTACGAATTCGGCTCCACGCCGCGCAGTAACGTGACCGCTGGCGTCTACACCTCTACCGAGTATCCGCCGCATCAACATATTCCGCTGCACAACGAGCAGGCCTACACCCGCGAGTGGCCGATGCGTATCTGGTTCTACTGCATGCAGGCCGCGCAGAGTGGAGGGGAGACGCCCATCGCAGACAGTCGGGTGGTCTACCGTCAGGTCGGTGAGACGATTCGCCGGCGCTTCAGTGAGCGTGGGCTGATGTACGTGCGCAACTACGGCAATGGTCTGGACGTTGCCTGGGAACAGGTGTTCAACAGCAGTGATCGTGCGGTGGTCGAGGCCTACTGCCGGGCTCACCAGATCGAATGCGAATGGAAGGAGGACGGTGAACTGCGCACTCGCCAGCTGTGTCAGGCCGTGGCCCGTCATCCACGCACGGGTGACTGGGTGTGGTTCAACCAAGCGCATCTGTTCCACGTCTCCAACCTGCCCGTCGAGGTGCGCGAAAGCCTGCTGGAAATCGTCGACGAAGAGGACCTGCCGCGCAATGTCTATTACGGCGATGGCAGCCCGATCGAGGAGTCCCTGCTCGATGACATCCGCGGCGTATTGGCCGAAGCGACGGTCAGCTTTCCTTGGTGCAGCGGCGACGTACTGATGCTCGACAACATGCTGACTGCTCATGCGCGCACGCCTTTCAGTGGCCCGCGCAAGGTCATTGTGGCCATGGCGCAAGGCCATGGCCTGGATCTGCTCTGAGCACCCGAATATTCCATTTCACACGGCGGGTGCAGTGCACCCATCGCGATTCAAGGTGATGCCATGAATGATCGTTACGACGCTGCCACCAACCTGGTTGAGGCGCTCGTCCAGCGTGCCGCTGAAACGCCGCGCGATATCGCTCTGCGTTTTATCGCTGAAGGGGTGGACGAAGCACTGACCTACCGTGCACTGGATGAGCGCGCACGTGATTTGGCTGTCTGGTTGCTGCAGCATGGCCAACCCGGTGATCGCGCCGTTTTGCTGATGCACAGCAGCACGGAATACGTGGTTTCCTTCTTTGCTTGCCTGTATGCCGGCATCATCGCTGTGCCGGCGTATCCGCCCGAGTCCGTGCGGCCGCAGCACCTGGCGCGTTTGCAGGCCATTCTCGGTGACGCCGAGCCGAGCCTGGTGCTCACCGATTCCAGTTTGTTGGACGCCCTGCGTCCGGCCTGTCAGGTTGTCGGTGGTGCCACGCCGCAGCTGCTGGCCGTTGACCACACGCCGGCCGGTCTGGGGCTGGCATGGCAGATGCCGGAGCTGACTGATGCGCATATCGCCTTCCTGCAATACACCTCGGGTTCCACCTCGACACCAAAGGGGGTGCAGGTCAGCCATGGCAACCTGCTAGCTAACGAGCGGTTGATTCGCCATGGCCTGGGTATCTGTGCCGATGACGTGATGGTCAGCTGGCTGCCGCTGTTTCACGACATGGGGCTGATCGGTGGTTTGCTGCAGCCGATCTATAGCGGTATTCCTTGTGTGTTGATGTCGCCGCGCTACTTCCTCGAGCGTCCGCGCCGCTGGTTGGAGGCCATCTCCCGTTACGGCGGTACGGTCAGTGGTGGCCCGGATTTCGCCTACCGGCTGTGCTGCGAACGCATCGGTGAGGGCGCCATGGAGGGGCTTGATCTGAGCCGCTGGCGCCTGGCTTTCTCCGGCTCCGAACCGATCCGTCCGGACACCCTGGAGCGCTTCGCTACCACCTTCGCGCGGGTTGGGTTCGATGCCGATGCGCTCTATGCCTCCTACGGCCTCGCCGAGGCGACCCTGTTCGTTGCCGGTGGCCAACGCGGTAAAGGTATCGGTTTGCTGGAGGTGGATCCGACGGCACTGGCCAGTAACCTGGGACGCCCCGGCCGCGGCACCTTGCTGGTCAGCTGCGGGCACCTGCAGCCCGAGCATGAGGTGCAACTGGTCGATCCGTACAGCGGCGCATCTCTGGGGCCTGGGCAGGTTGGCGAGATCTGGAGCAGTGGCCCCAGCGTCGCGCTGGGCTATTGGCGCAACCCCGAGGCCAGTGAGCGTGCTTTCGTCGAGCGCGATGGGCGCGTCTGGCTGCGTACCGGCGACCTGGGCTTCCTGCACAACGATGAGCTGTACGTCACCGGGCGGCTCAAGGACATGATCATCGTGCGTGGCCAGAACCTCTACCCGCAGGATCTGGAACGCTGTGTCGAAGAAGAAGTGGATGTGGTGCGCAAGGGCCGTATCTCTGCATTCGCTGTGGAGCACAACGGTCGCGAGGGGATCGGTATAGCCGCCGAGATTGGCCGCAGTGTGCGCAAGTTGATACCGGCTGCCGCGCTGATCAAGGCTATCTCGGCGGCCGTCGCCGACAGTTTCCAGGAAGCACCGCTGCTCGTGGCGCTGCTGGAACCGGGCGCGTTGCCAAAGACTTCCAGCGGCAAGCTGCAGCGCTCTGCATGCCGCCAGCAATTGGCTGATGGCACCTTGTCGGCTTACGCGGTACAGCGTGCCGGGCAACTGGTGGAAGGCGATCGGGTGAACACTGCTCGGCTGAGCGAGGCAGAGCAGGCCATGGCTGCTCTCTGGTGCGAGGTGCTGCAGGTGGAGGCGGTCGAACGTGACGATCACTTCTTTGTCCTCGGTGGTGATTCGGTGCGGGCGACCCAGTTACTGGCACGCCTGCGTGAGCGTCATGGCCGCGCAGTGGAGCCGCGCCTGCTGTTCGAGGCGCCGGTGTTGGGCGCTTTCGTCGCTGCGCTGGCCAGTCATGTTGTCGATACACCGGCCTGCGCCGAAGTGACCTGTCTGGATCGCCATGGCACGCTGCCGCTGTCGCCGGCCCAGCGCCGTCTTTGGTTCCTCTGGAAGCTGGAGCCGCACAGCCCGCTGTACCACATCGCCGGTGGTCTGACGGTGCGCGGCGAGCTGAATGTCGACGCAGTGCAACAGGCATTCGTCGATCTGCAATTGCGTCACGAGACGCTGCGCAGCCGTTTCGTCGAGGACAGTGATGGCGAAGTTCGCCTGCACCTGACCGACGCCGCGCCGGTGCCGTTCAGTCAGATCGATCTGAGTGGTCAGCCGAGCACTGCCGAGGGCGACGCGCTGCAATTCGCTGCCGAAACCTTCGATCTGGTCAGCGGCCCGTTGCTACGTCTGCGTCTGCAGCACCTGGGCGAAGGCCGTCAGGCGCTGCTGCTCTGCATGCACCACATCATCTCCGATGGCGCCTCGCTGAATCTGCTGTTGGAGGAGTTTTCGGCGTGCTATGCGGCGCGTCTGCAAGGTGAGGTTGCGCAGCTACCGCAGTTGAGCCATCAGTACGTCGATATCACCGCCGCTCAGCAGCAGGTACTGGACGGTGGAGCGAGCGCACGACTGCTGCAGTGGTGGCGCACATACCTTGGGCAGGAACATCCGCCGCTTGAGTTGCCATACACCTTGGTCGACACGACTCGCCAGAGTGGACGTCGTGCCGGCTTCATCGAGCAGCGTCTCGACGATGTCTTGAGCGGGGAGTTGCGTCAGCTGGCCCAGCAGCACGGTGTGACCTTGGCCATGCTGTTGCTGGCGGCGTTCAACCTGTTGTTGCAGCGCTTCACCGGCCAGCAGGATCTGCGCATCGGTCTTACCCAGGCCGGGCGTGAACAGCTCGCCAGCGAACGTCTGGTTGGGTTCTTCGTCAATCTGCTGGTGTTGCGCTGCGACCTTTCGACCAACCCGAGCCTGAGTGCGCTGTTGCGCCAGGTGCGTGATGGGCTGCTGGATGCCCAGGCTCATCAGGATCTGCCGTTCGAGCAACTGGTGCAGGCGTTGCAGCCAGATCGCAGTCACGGTCGCCATCCACTCTGCCAGGTGGCGTTCGACCATCAGGTACGGGGAACGGTGGCATTGCAGGGGCTGAACGTGGAAAGCCTGCGTCAGATCGATCTGGAAACCCCCTTCGACCTGGTGTTGCGTGTACGCGAGAGCCAGGCCGGCCTCGAGCTGAGCTTCTGCTACGCTGCCGAGCGCTATTGCGCTACCGGTATGGCGTGCATGGCCGAGCAGTTCCTCGCGCTGCTGCGTGCACTGCCGAAGCAGCCGGCGGATGCGCCGTTGCAGGCGGGTGCCTGGCTCGACGAAGCGCTGTGGCGCCGTGCAGTACCGGCCAGTGCTGAGGCTTTCGAGCCGCTGGCGACGGTTATCGCAGCCCAGGCTGCCGCCCAGCCGGAGGCCATCGCGCTGCAGGATGAGCAACGCAGCCTGAGCTTCGCTGAACTGGATGCGCGCGCCAACCGCCTGGCCCAGGCTCTGGTCGCGGCGGGTGTCGGCCCCGAGGCGCGGGTTGGCGTGGCCTTGCCGCGCGGCGTGGATATTCCGCTGGCCCTGTTGGCCGTGATGAAGGCCGGCGGCGCCTATGTGCCGCTGGATGTGGATCATCCCCGCGAACGCCTGGCCTGGCTGATCGAGGATGCCGGTATCGGCTGGTTGATCAGTCAGTCAGCGCTGGCCGAGCAGCTGCCGATTGGCGATTCGGTGCAGCGCCTGGATCTAGACCGTTTCGATGATGCCGCCTGGCCGGCGCAATGCCCCGCTTCACGGGTTCACCCGGCCAACCTGGCCTATCTGATCTACACCTCCGGCTCCACTGGCCAGCCCAAGGGCGTTGCTGTAGCGCATGGCGAAATCGCCGCACACTGCCGCGCCATCGGTGAGCGTTATGCGATGCGACCGAGTGACCGCGAGCTGATCTTCATGTCGTTTGCTTTCGACGGGGCTCACGAGCGTTGGCTAACTGCACTGAGCCACGGCGCCAGTCTGCTGATTCGCGGTGCTGCGTTGTGGACGCCGGAGCAGACCCTGGAACGCCTCAAGCTGCATCAGGTGACGGTTGCGGCCTTCCCGCCGGCCTTCCTGCAGCAACTGGCCGAACAGGCGGAACGCCTTGGCCATGCGCCGAGCATGCGCATCTATTGCTTCGGTGGTGACGCGGTGCCCGAGGCAGCATTCGAATTGGCGCGGCGCAGCCTCAAGGCGGAACACCTGATCAATGGCTATGGGCCTACCGAAACGGTGGTCACGCCCCTGTTGTGGAAGGCCGATGCTACCAGCCGTTGTGGTGCCGCTTATGCGCCCATCGGCGAGGCAGTGGGCGCTAGAGACCTGTACGTACTCGACGAGCACCTGCAACCGCTGCCGCGCGGTGTGGTCGGCGAGTTGTACATCGGCGGTGAGTTGCTGGCGCGCGGTTATCACCAGCGTCCTGGGATGACCGCCGAGCGCTTCGTTGCCGATCCCTTCGGCATGACGGGTGGGCGTCTCTACCGTACCGGCGACCGTGTGCGTTGGCGTGAAGATGGCTCGTTCGATTACCTCGGGCGCGTCGATCAGCAAGTCAAGATTCGCGGCTTCCGTATCGAGCCCGGCGAGATCGAAGCACGCCTGCGCATGCTCGATGGGGTCAGCGAAGCGGCCGTGGTCTGTCGCGACGGTATGGCAGGGCGCCGGCTGGTGGCCTACGTGGCGCCGCTGCAGGCGACCGACGCGCTCAAGACAGCGCTGCGCGAGCAACTGCCCGAGTACATGGTGCCCACGCAGATCATCGCGCTGGCTCAGTTGCCGCTGAACGTCAATGGCAAGATCGACCGCAAGGCCTTGCCCGAAGTGGCGGACGTCAATGACGACTACAGCGCGCCACGCGAGGGCCTGGAAAGCCAGCTTGCAGCGCTTTGGGCCGAGTTGCTCGAGCTGCCGCGAGTCGGCCGTGAGGATGATTTCTTCGAACTCGGTGGTCATTCGCTGCTGGCGACCCGGCTGGTATCGCGGATACGCCAACTCCTCGCCGTCGAGTGTCCGCTGCCGATGATCTTCGAGGCCTCGCGGCTGGATGCCTTTGCCGCCGCTGTGGCGGCGCTCGGCGAGCGCGACAGCCGCCCGCCATTGCGCACTGTGCCGCGTGATGGCGTGCTACCGCTGTCCCCGGCGCAGGCGCGCCTGTGGTTCTTCTGGCAGATGGAACCGCACAGTGCTGCCTACAATGTCCCTGGCGCCCTGCGCCTGCGCGGCGCGCTGGACGAGGGCGCGTTGCGCCAGGCATTCGCGGGATTGATAGCGCGTCACGAGACACTGCGCACCACCTTCGACGAGCGTGAGGGCGAGCCGTGCCAGGTCATCCATGCGCGGCTGGAACTGCCCATGGTGCGCCTGGATCTGTCCGCCCACGGCGATGCCGAGGCCCAGGCGCATCGCCTGGCCGAAGAGGAAGCCGGGCGCCCGTTCGACCTGCGTGACGGCCCGCTGCTGCGCCTGACGCTGCTGCGCCTGGCCGCGGAGGATCATGTACTGCTGTTGACCCTGCACCATATCGTCTCCGACGGTTGGTCGATCCGTGTGCTGATGGATGAATTCGCCGCGCTGTACAGTGCCGCGCTGGTAGGCAACCAGGCGGCGCTGCCGGCGCTGCCGGTGCAGTACGCCGACTACGCCCAGTGGCAGCGTAGCCTGCTCGCCGATGGCGAGGGTGAGCGACAACTGGCCTGGTGGGTGCAGCAACTGGGGCATGACAATCCGCGTCTCGACCTGGCATGTGACCGCCCGCGTCCGGCGCAGCAGAGCTACCGTGGCGGCAGTCTCAGTTTCGAGCTGGATGCGGCGCTGAGCGAGCGCCTGAGGGCGTTGGCGCGCAGCCACGACGTCACCTTGTTCATGTTGCTGCTGGGCGCCTATGGCGTCTTGCTGCGCAGTTGCAGTGGCCAGGCTGATTTGCGTGTCGCGGTGCCGGTCGCCAACCGCCAGCAACTGGAAACCGAGGGGCTGATCGGCTTCTTCGTCAACACCCTGGTCTACCCCTGCCGAGTCGATGTGCAGGCTTCCTTCAGCGATCTGCTGGCTGCGCTCAAGCCGTTGGCACTGGGTGCCCAGGCACATCAGGATGTGCCCTTCGAGCAACTGGTCGAGGCGCTGCAACCGGAGCGCAGCCTGGCCTGGAACCCTCTGGCGCAGGTCAAGTTCAACTTCGGCTTCGACGTCAGCCGCCTGCCGGATGCCGGCCCGCTGAAGCTGCAACTGTTCAGTGAACAGCAGTACGGTGCGCGTTTCGATCTGGCCCTGGACATGGCCGAGGCCAGCGAGGACGGCCATCTGCGCGGCAGCTTCGTCTTTGCCCAGGATCTGTTCGACGTCAGCACGGTGGCACGCATCGTCGCTACCTTCACCTGGCAACTGGAACAACTCTGTGCCCGGCCAGCCGAGCCACTCGAACAACTGACTCTGGTCCCAGCCGAACTGCGTTCGGAACTGGCCGGCGAGCGCCGTCCGTGGCCGTCCGCTGATGTGCTGCAGTTGTTCAACCGACAGTGCGTGGCACGCCCGGGCGAAATGGCAGTCGAGGCCTGGGATGGTCAATACCGTTATGCTGAGCTGGACGCCGCGGCCAACCGTTTGGCCAATGCCTTGCGCGCCCGGGGAGTCGGCCCGGGTGAGCGCGTTGCGCTCTGCCAGGCGCGCGGCGCACGCTGGCTGCTGATGCTTCTGGGGGTGCTGAAGTCAGGTGCTGCCTACGTGCCGTTCGACCCGGCATTGCCGAGTAAGCGTCTGCAGCAACTACTGGCCGAGAGTGGGGCGCGCTGCGTGCTGGTGAGCGAGCGTGAAACTGCGGCGCTGTTCCCGGATCAGGCAATGCTGGTCGAGGCCGGAGGGCCGTCGGACTTTGCAGCGCAGGCGCCTGCCGTGGTCATCGACGCGGCCAGCCCGGCCTATGTGATCTTCACTTCCGGCTCCACGGGGCAGCCCAAAGGCGTAGTGGTTAGCCACGGTGCCCTGGCCAACTACGTGCAGGGCGCGCTGACACGGTTGGACAGCCAGCCCGGGGAGGGCTGGGCGATGGTGTCGTCGGTGGCGGCCGATCTCGGCCATACCAGCCTGTTCGGTGCGCTATGCAGTGGTGGGCGGCTGTGCCTGGCCAGCGCCGAGGAGGTGGCCGATGCCGAGCGTATCGCCGCCTTCATTCAGGCTCGTGCCGTCGCCGTGCTGAAGATCGTGCCCAGCCATCTCAGCGGCCTGCTGGCCGCCGCGCCGCAGCCGGTCGAGGTCTTGCCGCTGCGTCTGCTGGTGCTCGGCGGCGAAGCCTGCGGCGCACCACTGCTGGCGCGTGTGCGTGAGCTGGCGCCAGGTTTGCGGGTGGTCAACCACTATGGCCCAAGTGAAACCACAGTGGGTGTGCTGACCCATGAGTGGCGCATCGGTGAGTCCTTGCCGCAGGGCAATCTAGCTATCGGTCGGGCGCTGCCCAATAGTCGGGTGCGGGTGGTCGACGAGCAGCTCGCCAGCCTGCCACTTGGCGTGCCGGGTGAGCTGCTGATCGCCGGTACCGGTCTGGCCGACGGCTATCTGGGCCTGCCGCAGCTGACAGCGGAGCGTTTTATCCATCTTGAGGATGAGCGCTATTACCGCAGTGGCGACCGCGTGCGCCTGCGCGCCGATGGTGAGATCGAATTCCTCGGTCGCCTCGATGAACAGGTGAAAATCCGCGGCTATCGGGTGGAGCCGGCCGAGCTGGCGCAGGTGCTCAAGCGCCTGCCGGGTGTGCATGATGCTCTGGTGCTGGCCGAGAGCGCGGGCGATGGGCCCTTGCGCCTGCTGGCCTGGTGTGTGGCCGATGGGGAGGCCGAAGCGCTGCGCCAGGAGTTGGCAGCCCAGGTGCCGGACTATCTGATGCCGGCGCAACTGATGCTGCTACCGGCCTTACCGTTGACTGCCAATGGTAAGGTCGATCGCCAGGCACTGCCGCGTCCGGATATGGCTGGCAAACCGTGCGAGGAGGTGCCACTGAGCGAACTGGAAAGCCAGTTGGCGACGATCTGGCAGGCGGTGCTCAAGGTCGAACGGGTCGGGGCCGAAGACAACTTCTTCGAGTTGGGCGGTGATTCCATCCTCAGCCTGCAGATCATCGCGCGCATCCGCAAACTGGGTTTCAAGCTCAGTCCCAAGCAGTTGTTCGAGCGGCAGACCGTGCGGCAACTGGCGCAGTGGCTGCAGGCACGCGAGGTGTCGGAAGTCGCCACGACGCCTGCCACCGTCAACGCACCGCCCGCCAGTGGCGCGCCGCTGGCCCCGGTGCAGGCTCGCTTCTTCGAGCGTGTACCGGCTGTGCTGCGCAACCACTGGAATCAGGCGATCCTGCTGGAGGCCAGCGAGCCGCTGGATCTCACTGCACTGGAGCGTGCGTTGCATGCCTTGCTGCAATGCCACCCGGCGTTGCGTCTGCGTTTGGATGGTGAGCAAGCGCGTCTGCGTATCGCTGACATGGGGGCACTCGACCTGACGCTGCTCTGGCGCCGCCATGCAACTGATCGGCAGACGCTCGAGCGCCTGTGTGACGAAGCCCAGCGCAGCCTGGATCTGCGTAATGGCCCATTGCTGCGTGCCATGCACGTCGGCCTGGACGAGGGCGGCGAGCGCCTGTTGCTGGTGATTCATCACCTAGCGGTGGATGGCGTCTCCTGGCGAGTGCTGCTGGAAGATCTGCACGCCGCCTATGGTGCTATTCGCGCGGGGCAGCCAGTTGTTTTACCGGCCGAAGGCGACCCGCATGCCGTCTGGGCTGCCCGCCAGCAGGCGCTGGCGACGAGTCCGGCACTGGACGCCGAAATGCCGTACTGGCTGGCGCAACTGGCCGATGCCCCGGCGATTCCCCAGGCCGATGGCCACGCGGCGGCCACCTGGCGCGAGGCACGGCAGCGCCACATTGCTCTGGACCGCGATGCCACCTCCGAACTTCTTGGTCCGGTCCTGGCCGCTCAGCGCCTGCGCATCAATGACGTCCTGCTGACGGCTGTCGGTCGCGCCTTGTGCAACTGGACGGGGAGCGAGGAGACCTTGCTGGAAGTGGAGGGCCATGGCCGTGACGCCTTCGATGACGGCGAACCTCTGGAGCTGTCGCGCACCGTTGGCTGGTTCACCTGCCTTTACCCGCTGCGCCTGCGCCCGACCGGCGAACCGGGTGAGGCACTGCGTGCGGTTAAGGAAAGCATCCGTGGTGTGCCTCGAGCCGGCATCGGCTATGGCGTGCTGCGCCACCTGAGCAAGCATGGTCTGGAGCTGAGTGCAGCGGGGCAGGCGCGTGTCACCTTCAACTACCTGGGGCAGTTCGACCAGCAATTCGATGGCGATTCTGTGCTGCGCCCTGCCAGTGAATCGGCAGGTCATAGCCAGCCGCAGAATGCCCCGCTGGGCAACTGGCTGGTGATCAATGGTCGCATCCTGGGCGGGCGTCTGGAGTTGGAGCTGACCTACAGCGAGGCCATGTTCCCGGACGAGGCGATCGATGCCCTGGTTCAGGGACTGGAGGATTCGCTGCACGAGCTGCTGGCCCATGTGCGCATCGCCACGCCGCGTCTGTCGCCGAGCGACGTGCCGTTGGCTGGCCTGGACCAGGCGACGCTGGACAGTCTCGATCTACCCGTGAGTGATCTGGACGATCTATATCCGTTGTCGCCCATGCAGCAGGGACTGTTGTTCCATGCGCTCGACATGCCGGGCTCCGGTCTTTACGTCAATCAGTTGCGGGTCGACCTGGAGGGGCTGGATGCACCGCGTTTCATCGCCGCGTGGCGGCAGGTTGTGGCGCGTCATGCCGTGCTGCGCAGCGGCTTCGTGCTCACCGAAGCGGGTGTGCCGTTGCAGTTCGTGCTGCGTCATGCCGAGCTACCAGTACGTGAACACGACTGGCGCACGCAGGCCGCCGAGCCCGAAGCACTGGATGCGCTGGCCGCGGCCGAGCGTGCCGAAGGCTTCGACCTCGCTATACCGCCGCTGCAGCGCCTGACCCTGGTGCGCCTGGGGGAACGCCACTACCACCTGCTGTGGACCTGCCACCACCTGATCTCCGACGGCTGGAGCAGCGCTCGGCAAGTGGGTGAGGTGCTGGCACTCTACCGGGGTGAAACGCTGCCGGCGCAGTTCGGCCAGTACCGCGACTACATCAACTGGCTGCAGACTCGGGACGCCGCCGCCGGTGAGCGCTTCTGGCGTGAGCGCCTGGTCTCGTTCGACGAACCGACCCTGCTGGCTGGTGCGTTGGGGCATGCTGCCGCAGAGCCTGCGCGTGAGGTGCACGGCCGTTTGAGCGCCGAGCTGACCCGTGGTCTGCAGCAATTTGCCCAGGCCCAGCGTGTGACTCTCAACACCCTGTTGCAGGGTGCCTGGCTGCTGCTTCTAAAGCGCTACACCGGGCAGGCGAGACCCTGCTTCGGCGCCACCGTCGCCGGGCGTCCGGCTGAGCTACCGAGTGCACAGAGCCTGCTCGGCCTGTTCATCAATACCTTGCCGATTGCCCATGAAATCCAGCCGCAATGGGCCGTTGGCGACTGGTTGCGAGATCTGCAAGCGCTCAACCTGCACGTTCGCGAGTTCGAGCACAGCCCGTTGCACGATATCCAGCGCTGGGCCGGCAAACCGGGCCAGGCGTTGTTCGACAGCATTCTGGTGTTCGAGAATTTCCCCATGGACAGTGCGCTTGCTGGCGACGGTGACAGCCTGCGCGTACTCGGCCAGCGCCCGGTCGAGAGCACCCATTTCGCCCTGGCCCTGGTGGCCAGTGCTGACGAGTGCCTGGATATCCGTTACGCCTACCGTGCCGACCGCCTGGCGTCCAATCAGGTGGAGCGCCTGCGTGAGCACTTCGAGCGCTTGCTGCTGGCGATGGCCGAGAGTGCCGAGCGCCGTCTGGGGGATTTGCCGATGCTGGCAGGCGCGGAGCGCGAGCAGCTGCTTGGTGGCTGGAACGCCACCGAGGCGGCGTTCCCCGATGGTGTGCAACTGCAAGCGCTGCTGCAGC